>Ga0325414_1006076_pt1 | contig 12791 bp, 6 predicted proteins | sample PopdelMetagenome_8_FD_206183 | JGI IMG/M metagenome (GOLD analysis project Ga0325414, IMG submission 206183) | Populus deltoides microbial communities from Bellville, Georgia, United States - Leaf-PdKOR-R3 | ecosystem: Host-associated > Plants > Phyllosphere > Phylloplane/Leaf | place: USA... | reverse complement strand
ATATTTTGATATTTTGTTTAAGTTGAATTACTTTAAGTTAAAGATCTATTTAATCTTGACTATTTAGAAATATTTTAAATTTTAAAATTATATTTGTTTGGCATTGTGTTTGTATTGCATAATTTAGAATTAATTTATCTTGAATTTGAATTGTATTTGTTGAATATATATATATATATATATATGAACAGTACAACCCCGAAACGGCACGCCGAAACACTCCGAAACTGAAACATTTTATTCAAATTAAAAAAACAAAACACCTACCGAAACGGAATTGACAACCTTGGTGTGTATTTATATAAATGTTAATATTAAGAAAGGGTTGATTTGACTAGCTGTCCTGAGTGGAGCTAGTAACATCGACGTGACTAGCTTGTCAGATTATTAATGTATCATTTAGGGGTGAAACCTGATAGTTGCTACATGGAATTGGGATTGTGCATTTATGTATAAGGTGTAGATTTTGATTAACAAAGTGAACTTGTTGTATAAGTAAGTGATAAGTATTTGTTAAAATGTATATGTCATAGAAAAATTAATTTAACTAGTTACCTTGAGAGGAGTTAGTGATGTCAATGTGATTGATAACTGAGATATTTGTTAGACTAACTGCCTTAAATGGAGCTAGTGGTGTCAATGCGACTGGTTTGTTGAGTTATTGATGGTTCATTTAGGGGTGAATACTGATGGCTGCTACATGGAAATGGCATTATGCATTTATGTATAAGATGTAGATTTTGATCAACAAAGTGAACTTGTTGTATATGTATTTGATAAGTATTTGTTGAAATGTATATGTCATGGAAAGATTAATTTGACTAGTTGCCCTAAAAGGAGTTAGTGCCATCAATGTGAATAATGAATAGGATATGATTAGACTAATTATCTCAAAAGAGCTAGTGACATTAGTGTGACTGATGACCATGATATTTATTAAACTAGTTATCCAAAAAGAGCTAGTGACATCAATGTATTGATAACCAAGATATTTGTTAGACTAGCTATTCGAAAGGAGTTAATGGCATCAATGAAACTAATGATCAAAATGATTAGATTGATTAGTTTACCTGGAAGGAAATAATGGTGTAAATATAATTGATTGTCAAGATATTTATTAACCAATGGTCACAATAGAAGCTAGAAGTGTCAGTACTCTGACTTGTTTAGATCATTGGTTGACTATTTAAAGGAAACCAAATAAGATGGTATGAGGAAAAAAAAAAGATAGCCATGATGATAAACATCCATGAGGAATGGTCAAAACTAAGTTGACCATTAAGATGATGATGATATTGTTAATTGAATTGTTGAAATGAACGTATTGATTGTTTTGGTAATGAAGTTAGATATGATTTAAGGTTGTTTTGAAAGCATGTGCGAGTGTAAAAGAAAAGATCATTTCAATTGACAACCAAATGAGTTCCAAGACTATCTATGAAATAATACTAAGGCAAGTTTTTAAAAGCTATTTCAATAGTGTAATGTCTTAAGTTTAAAGTTGTCTTTGGTGTCATAACCTAATTTTTAAAATTTCTAAAAAAAATAATAAATACATTTGAAAATTGGGTTAAGACAACACAAATTGTAAGTTTAAGGATGAAATTATTAAATTTAGGAGTCAATTTGGTCAAAATTGCATGAAATTAAAGTCCAAGGACCAAAGTGAAACGGCGGGGGATACTATAGGGCATTTAATTGATTTTTCCAAGGGTAATTTTCAAAGAATTAAAAGTTGATGAGCTAATTAAGGATTAAATTGATTAAGTTAGAAACCAAGGACCATTTTGTAAATGGTGTTGAAATGCAGGGGTCCATTGCATTTTATCCAGGGGCAAAATTTAAAAAAAATTCATGAATAGGGACTTAATTGTTAAATGTTAGAAGTTCTGGGGCAAACTTGAAAATAGCCATTTTAATCAAGAAAACAACGTCATTTCAAAAACTATTCATCATCTTCTCCCTCAGGAACAATTTCAGTAGTAAAGGTTGGGCTGGACCTAGGCCTCTAGCCTAGCCGACCCAATTTTTTTTGGGCCAAGGGTGTGTTTGCAAAACACGCCCTTATATCAATCCCCTTTATTTTATTCCATTTTGTTTTGATATCCAAACGAGCCCCTTTTTTATATCAGAAATGGCAGTAAAAAGGATTCTACGATATCTAAAAGGAATTTCGAATTACATGTTATGTACCAAGGAAAGAAAAACTTATGATTGATTGGTTACTCTAATGCTGATTGGGAAGGAGATGTCGATCAATCCAAATCAACTTTGGAATATGCTTTTTTACTTAATGATAGTGCAATACTATGGAGGAGTAATAAACAATCCTACATAGCCTTATCTACTATAGAGGGTAGGTATGTAGATTGTTATGCAGAATCACAAGATGTTGTTTGGTTAACTAGTGTTTTTGATCAGGGTTTGATTGATATTGGCTATCTAATCCAATGACATAACATATATCAGGACATATGCACATCATTGCATACATCAACCTACCGACGACATTAGCATAAGGTACTCTTGACATTTTCTCTTTTTTCTTCTAAATTTTTGGGACATATATCATGACTTAGACTCAAACTTTTATCAACAGGGGTGTCCATTTGTTTGTTATCTTACATGTGATAGCGCTTTAATAATATCTTTTTGATGTAAGTCTCTTGAGTTAAACCTAGAAGCCTTTTAGCACGATCTCTTATGATTTTCACATCAAGAACATAATTGGCCTCACCCATGTCTTTCATTTCAAACTTTGATAATAACCATCTTTTAATAGTATCAATCATCTCTTTGCTATTTTTAGCTATTAAGATGTTGTCAACATATAAAGACAATATTATAAAACATTGTTAGAACTTTTTAAATACATGAAATGATCTTCTTCCATCATTGTAAAACCATTCTTAAGGATAGCTTGATGAAACTTGACATTCTATTGTCTAGAAGCTTGCTTAATAGCATATATTGATCTTTTAAGCTTGCAAACTTTGCACTCTTGTCCTTTAGTCTCGAATCCTAAGGCTGATTTATATACATCTCCTCATTTAGTTCTCCATTGAGAAATGCAGTTCTAACATCCATTTGGCATAACTCTAGGTCCATATATGCGACCATAGCTAAAATGAGGTCAATTGAAGTAATCCTCACAACTGGTGAGAAAGTGTCTTCATAATCAATCCTTCTTCTGCAGTGTAGCCTTTTGCTACTAATCAAGTCTTATAATGTTCTATTGATCTATCCGCCTTACATTTAATTTTAAGAGCCCATTTATTTTCAATGGATCTTTGTCCTGATGGTTAATCGACCAAGTTCCAGACTTGATTACATTTTATCGACTCCATTTTTTTTCATAGCTTTAATCCATTATCTTGTTTTAGGATCAAATAGAGCATGACTGAATGTTTTAGGCTCTTCATCATCTTGTGGAGCAATCATGAACGCTTCCCCTTCAATCTTAAATCAACGACGATGAATTGGTTTACGAATGCTTCTACGAGGTTGAGATTGCTCATGATCTTTCTCCATGGGAATAGGAATAAACAAAATATCACTCCCACTATTTCCAATAGGATTAAGAGTTTCTTCTAAGTCCTTTCCTAAATAGCTTGTTGCGCCATAATCTAGATTTTTCATTTCATATAATCGAAAATCTTTATTAACCTCACCTGCCATTGAAAAATCCTTTTATAAGAATATAACATCACCCGATTCAATCTCTATCACTCTTCCATTAGCTTTTTCACCCAATAAATACAAATCCTTTGAAATGTTCAGAATATTTTATAAAGATACACTTCTTCCCTCTAGGACCAAATTTTCCATATTCATGAGAATTATTATGAATATAAGTTGCACAACCTCATAGATGCAAATAACCTAGATTAGGTTTGTCGTTACTCCATATTTATATAAGGTGGATGAGACAAATTTAGATGGTGCAATAGTTTAGTATGTAGCCAGTAGTTAATAATGCATCTCCCCCAAAGGAAATTGGTAAGTTAGCATGCGTCATCATTGACCTAACCATGTCAAATAGGGTCATATTCCTCTTTTCTGCTACACAATTTTGTTGTGGAGTATAAGGAATAGTTAGTTATATAGCTATATTCTTTTCATCATAAATTTTTTAAAATTATTCAAATAAGTATTCACGTCCTCGATCAGTTCTTAAAATGTTTATCTTGGTACTTAGTTTATTCTCTACCAGATTAATGTATTGAAAGCAATCAAATGCTTTAAACTTATGTGAGATCAAATAAATATGACCAAATCATGTGAAATCATTTATAAATGTGATGAAATAATTTGCTCTATGTCTTGCCCTCATATTTATTGGGCCATAAATATCTGAATGAATAAGTTGTAATGGACTACTCGCTCTTTTCGCTTTGCCAAATAGTAATCTTGTTGTTGTTCCAACAAGGCAATACTCTTTGGTACGTGATCCTAAAAGACCAGCTCTTATCAATCTATATATTCGGTTTTGCCCAATATTTCCTAATCTAACATGCCAAGTTATGATATCATTATTATTAGTAGTGTTGGCATTTTGAACAATATAAATAGAAGTATCATCATTAATAGATACGTTAAAGGTGTCTAACACCATAAAACCATTTAATACAAAACCAAAACCAAAAAAAATATTATCCATATATACTTTTACACAACAATCAAGAAACTCAATATTAAAGCCCAATTGTAGTAACGCAAGAATAGACACAAGATTTCGTCGAACTTCTAGAGTGTAAGTACATCATGAAAATAAAATATGTGAATACCCCGTAAATCCAATTTGCAGGTACCAATTCCAAGCACAATAGCAAAAGCGTTATTCCCCATATATATGTATATTTTTCCCTTTGGAATTCGACAAAATTCCACACAAAGGTTGTTTAATCCTTGTTATGTGGTCGGTTGCTCCTAAGTCTATAGTCCAAAAAGGAATAGATTCAACAAGCATTAAACAACTGCTAATGTATAAGTTAGAGGGATGATTGTGGTTAAACATTACCTCTGGCTCAGTGCAATCACAAGCAAAGTGACCAGGTTCACCATAATTGAAACAATTCATATTGTTTTCTTTCTTATCGCCATGTTTTCCACGCTTGCGCTTATGTCCATTACTACTTGCTTCTATTCCTATCTTGCCATATTTAGGACCCTTACCATTACCCTTTTTATATTTAGAGTCATATGTTGCACACATCTTAGTCTCAGATATGAAAGCCTCATTTACAGGCTTCTCAGCGTGAAGTCGATCTTTTTTAAGCTCGACATGATGAGCAACATCATCAAATGTCTTGATATTGTCATTGTGGGTAAGGTTAACACGCATATGCTCCCAATTGCTTGGAAAAGAGCGGATAACAGCTTGGACTTGTTGTTCATCAGTCATCTGACACGATCAAAAGATTGATGTCTTATCCTAAGTGCAGGAGTGTCTAAGTAATAAATAACCTAACAAGACCGAGGTCGAACCACAGGGAGGTGAACTATATAAAATTATAAACAATAAATGAAAAGGAGTTGAAGAGAACTTTTGAGATGTGATATTGGTGGGGGTATTAATCAAAGATAAAAGCAATTGTCAAGGTTAGAGGATCCACTAATAGTATTAGAAATAAGTATAGTATAAACTCTTTTTATTAATCAACTAGAAACCACACACAAAGGAGGTTCCAATAAGATGATTTATCCTTAATGGTTCATTATAAATTTTTAACATGATCATATTAATTATCTTATTTTAGTAACACCATACTTTTAAATATTGTCAGGAATTCATGATGTTAAATTATGTTAACAACAAATCAAGTTCGTTTCATAGCACAGGTGTCAGTAATACTATACAGTAGGCTATTAATGTGCCAAGTATTTGTTGTACCAAGGGTTGTACAACACAAATCTAGATTAATCATTTAACAAGCAATGTATTAAGAGTGAGTAAGATAACAAATACAAAACATGTTAGTATCAAACATTAAAGTTCATGTTGAGTTGAGTTTATATAATACTATTCTTATACCATTAGCTTAGCTAAACATTATGAAAAAGAAAAACATAAATAAACAATATAAGAACATAAACATGATATAAGTTAACTAAGTATAATAAAGGAAATGAAAAGCATAAACAAGAGATTAATATAACATAAAATAAAAATTAAAGATTACAAAATACAAAAAGAAAGACTGATCTTGATCTGAACACCAAGATGTCTAAATGTATGGCAAATGTCTCCTTTTATAGGCCAAAATTCAGAACTATTGATTTGATGACTAATTATTGAGTGGGTGGCCACCTCTTGAATTGGTGCCAACCATTATTTTCTTATCTGAACAAAACGTCATTGCTAACATCAGAATTTGAATAGATAGTCCTCATAACAGTTCTGGGCATTTGTCTCCGCTTTCCAACAAAACAAGAATGAGCTCATTTAGACTTATAGAACTCGAGATATTGACTAAACACCGAACAGTGTCTAGGCTGCAGGACAGATTTTGACTTCTCTTTTGTTGCTACAATTTGCACTTGAAAACGACTTTTTTTAATCTTGGACTCTTTATGAAAATTTTAGACCTATGTCTTAGCTATCTATCCATATAAACTAAATTTAAATCCAAGTTCTACAGCTCTAGTTATGATCCGATAATCGAATGGTGTTCTAGTTTGAATTGAATCAGCATCTCTTCTTTAAGCTTAGCCCTCTCTTTGTCTTTTCACTTTCAATAGTTAAACACATCAATCAATCCTTTAAATTGTGAGATATGCCTGCATTTAAAATGAGCATTTACCATAAATTAAAGATATTTTATGTTATTAGACTTGTTATTATAAAACATGTTTAAGTTAGGAAATTTAATGATACTTTAAGTGCAATATGATAATATAAAACCTTAATAAAAATGTATTTTTAAGTAGTAATCATCATCTCATGCCCAACACCCCCTTAATTCACTAATCATATTAGACATGATTGTAAAATGTTGCCTTATCGTCTGATTTTGGCGCTTCTAGTGACCATCAAATTTGAGGGTTAATTGATGAAGTCTCGTAGTCGAGGTTCTCCCATACTCAATATTTATTGTGTCCCAAACTGATTAGGTTAAACGATGTTTTTCAAAACACAATATTATATTATTTCTCATGTTGCTCAACGTTAGAATGCGAGCTACACGATCCTTGTGCTTATAGGTTTGATATGCTTTCATATCAAACCTGTGTTGAGCAGTGTTTCCTTACTTAGGTTCAACCATCAGTTGTGTGATTGTTTCCAACATTTCTTGCTCTTCTAGGAGATATTCAATCTTATGATGCCAAACATCATAATTCTTTTTACTTAGTTTGTCTCCATGGTTCAAATCAGCAATAATACTCTAAGATTTAGTCATATTAAGCGTTATTGACACCAATTATAAATATTAGTAACTAGTACAATTTAAATGATATTTATTGCCACTGCATTCTAAATTAAACAAATAATAATCTAACATATACAATAGAACTGAAAAGAATGTTAAACACTTGATCAATTTTCATTTGTATGGTCTAATTATTATTGAAAATTTAAATGAGTGCAAAATTATAGTTATTAGTTTCAACTAACAACTCTCACTGATCAAGTTGCAGATATTTCCATATGCATGCATAAAATGTAATTAAAACTTAAATGACATAAAATATACAATTCAAAATAATCAACCAATTATCTTAACAAAAAAAAAATATTGAAATAAAAAAATACAAAATTAAGAATAATAAATTTCAAAATTATTTTATATTGTAGGTACATAAGTAGGGTCTCCAATTACATTATCTACTTCATCAAAGTCATCTCCTCCAAGTTTATTCTGCTCAAACTATGAAATGAATTTAATAGCAACATCCAAACAAGCTGCGCTTCTTTTAGTATGTCATCTACCCTTTTCGTTATACTAACGTTCCTTCTCAAACAACATTTCATCAGTGAGATTGTTCAAATATAAGGATTCCAGCCTATATTTCAACGATAGTTGCACCAACATCCATTCCTCAAGCAGAGAATTAAGAACGATTAACATTTGATGTTCCATGTAGAATTTGTAAACATCACTCATATCCAATCTACTCATCCAATGATACATATAATCAATATGCTCTTGAATTTTATGAACAAGATTAATGGTATAATTCAATAAATGATCAATTTGATGTTGTCTATCCAATACAATAAAATATTTCAAAAGCACATAAATATTGTAATCAATATTTAATTAAGGCATGTATCATTTTATTTTATTTTTTTGTTCAAAGCTAAATTGGCACTATAATTAAGCAATTTATATTAACAATTAATCAATATTAATTGCCTCTCTTATGTTTGTTTTTTTTAAAAAAAACTGTCAAATGGCAGTTAGACATCTACCAATTCTAGATTTGTTCTCATGGTTAGTTTTTCCAACTGCCAAACCAGAGGTGTTGTCACAATTTTTCTTTCATGACTGCCAAATGGCAGTTTTCAATTGACTACGAGGACTAATTAAAATTACCCCATAGCCAGCACTATAAAATGTCAGTTACCAATTCACACAATTAAGTGGTAATTTTTTTAATTAATTAACAAATGAGAGTTACACAATTGCCATTTATTTGGCAAAAGGGTCTTTCTAATTAATAATAGAAAAGACAAAATCTTAACCAAATTACTTCATTAAATTTGAATAACAATACATCAAATAAAGTTTTGTAAATCTAAGACTCAAAAGAAGCATTCTTTCAACACAGAATGTACATCTAGCATTTATGTAGTAACAGATGTATTGCATAAAAAAAATATTAAAATCATGCCTCTGATACCAATATAAAAATCAAAGGAAATTCACTTGTGATGTGAGAATTTGTTTTCTTATCCCCGAGTCAATTAATTCAATGCCACTTCAATTACTAAAATCAAAGTGATATTTCACAGCACGAACGTCTTTGTAAATCTTGTTAAGTTAATGCAGAGAGTCCAAGATGAAAGAAGAGAAAGAGAGAATTATATTCTTTCAACAAATTAAAACAACTCTTTTCATATGAGTTATGTCCACACACACACACACACACACACTATATATATATATATATATATATATATATATATATATAAGTGGAGAAAGTGATTATTTCTTTTAATAACTTCTCTAAATATTTGGATCTGACCAAGGTTGTTAAAATCGTGAGCTTCGATTTATGAGTCAACAAGTATCTAACGTGCTAAATTGAACTAAAAACTTGAAACCAGTAAAATCGAATTTAACTCATGCAAAATCGGTAAACTCGGTCCGATTGTATGAGTTTACTAAATTTGTGATATGAACCAAGTCAGATCCAAATTTGGCCTTAAAATATCTGCTGACTAATTTTGCGAGATTGAGCATATCTTTCAAACCGTATATTGGATAATGCTAAAATTTTACAGGAAAATATTAGATACATGAAAATATATTGTGGTAAATTTTCAGGTCAAATAGAGTTAGGGAACATAATATTTCAGAGGGTCAAAGTTAGTTAACTAATATTGTCAAATATGTCAAACAAGACCTTCGTGTACTGTTTGGAAAATATCTAGAGGTACTGGTGAAATTTTGCTTCGATTAAAGTTGGGATAGAAACTGGACATCTGAAACTTTTCAACTATATATCATAAGCTCAATAATTCATCCAAACAAGGACATGTTTGAAATCATGACTCAAATCTGCAAGGAATATGCAAAAATTGAAGATTTATTTAGGCTACATGGAGGAATTTTAACATGAAAACTTTTTTTATTATTCTATTTTTTTATTATTTAATTTTAAATAATAATTTTTAATTTGAATTTTTTTCTAACGCATTAGACATTGTTTAGGGGTTTATTTCATTATTAAATTTATGTTAGTTAATTACTAATTTAAACTCATTAGTTTGCAACTCAAAAGGGGTCTATCAAGACTTATCATGATGAGAACAACCAAGTTATCACTAGATTTATGTGTGCTTCCTACGTTTCAGTGATTCCTCTACATTGAGAAATTTTGTTCTGAGACTTTTTATTTCTCCATGTCATTATTTTATTGATTCATACTATCTATCTCTCTCATTTTATTTAGATCACTCATTGATTATGATATTGTTAACTCATTTTATCAGATTGTAATGTAATTTAATTTATTGACTAGAATTATCAATATATAATTAGTTAAAAAAAATTACTTATAATTTTATGATTTTACTATCCGAGTTTATATTGTATTTTTTGTGTCGTGTCAAAAAAGTATTTTTAACAACGTTGGATCTGACCCATCTCTTATAAACGGAGCAGACTTAACTCAATAACCAACACAACATATAACTGAAAAACATATATTGATATACAGAAATCACTTGCATATAAATAAAAGAAAAAAAACAGTGCACTGTTCATGGTGTGCATTGAATTCATACATATATGTTTTTGTTTTTTAGTTTATGGGATAATAATAAAAATATCAAATTTAGTCCTTGGAAACACCAGTTCTACTGTTCTCATATCTGGTTTCGGGAGTGCCAACAAAAGTGTGATGGTGGTCATGGTGGCAGAATCTTACACATCAATATCTGTTGTTTGTAATTAGCTAATGGATGCCACCTGTGTTTTCCATTTAAAGAATAAATCTGACTTTAACATTGGTCAAAGTTTTAAGCTTTCCTCAATATTATTTTTGGGTGGGCTTGACTTTGCCTTCTGTTATGTTAAATTTGTATAGTAGAAGCACAGAGTGGTTGGACTTAAGGCTAGCTTATTATTAAAATAAATAAATAAAAAATAAATAATTATTTATGGTGTGAGGAACGAATAATAGTGGAGATATCCTATTTAAGCTCAATTTTTAAATATAAAAATTAAAATCTTCAGTCTTCATTTTGTTGTTAAATTTCCCTTACTATCAATTGTGTATTTTCCACTCTAAATTATGGATTTTTCATGTAGGTTTTTAAAATGTCTGAACTTATTTGAATGGAAAATAGATTGAACGGTACAAGCGTTTATGAAAGATAATATTAACAACGGCACTGTAGGTGAAGAGTATTTTTGTAATTAACATAGGCAAGTAGGATTAAATATATTTTGGACCCATCAAACCAAAACCCCTTGTCTTGTCTTGTTAGGTGATGTACAATATGATTGTGATTGTTTTATAAAATATTTTTTATTAAAAAATATATATTAAAATAATATTTTTTATTTATTTTTAATATTAACACATCAAGATAATTTAAAAACACCACAAAAATATTAATTTAAAATAAAAAAAATAAAAAAAATTAATTTTTTTAAAATACTTTTAAAACACAAAAACATTCCCCCCGTGGCTTCGATGACAGAACATATTTAATTTATACAGACATCAGTATTGATCTATCAAAATAAACGTCGGCAATCGTTCCCTCATGCGCGGTGATGGGAGGGAGAAAATAATTTTCGATGTTATTGTCATGTGATTTCACTATTTAGAAGTTTTAACCCTCCCCATAAGGGCGGAGCATTGTACAAGGCTGAGGTGGACTATAGCCTAGGTAATAAATAATGCTTTGCCTAATAAAGAAGAAGAAGAAGAAGCACATATTTGAACAATTGAACCTTTATGAATTGTGAGGCTTTCTAAACACAAAATTATACAAAGGAGAGGAGTATAGACAAAAGTAAGGACACAGTATTATAATTGCAAGCCGTGGAAAATAATTGTTTTTGTACATAATTAATTGTAAAATATGTTTTGTTTGGAGTGTTTATGTTTGTAGTAGCGGTTGTTTTTAAAAGTATTTTTTACTTTAAAATATATCAAAATATTTTTTTTATTTTTAAAAATCAGAACATCAAAACGATATGAAAACACCAAAAAAATTAATTTAAAGCAAAAAAAAACTTATTTTTTTAAAAAATATTTTTGAAACCCAAAAATAAACTAACTATATATCACTAAAGAGTGTCGAAACATGAACAATTTGGGTTAAAAAAAATAATTGTGATCAATTGTGTTTTGTAGGGCATACACACTTATATTAATTAATCATCCCAGGTTATTTTTAAAAAAATTGACAATCATTATCAATCTTATTAGTGTTTCTCCCAAACATCATACCGAGTTACAATATGCTTAATCTATAGAAATTGCATATATGGTAGCTACCAAAAAACGTGAGACTGGTAGAGTGGCTAATCAAATCGGTAATTTACATCGAAGTGGAACTACTCACTGGAGCTCTCATTTTTTATTCTACTAATAGCTTAATAGATATGTATGGAGCAACTATTATTGTGCTTGTAAATATGGTTCAAGAAGGATCTTCTAACTCTATACATGAAGAAGCTGGTGGTTGTTTGATTGTGATGAAATCTTTTGAATTTATATTCGTCTTATATTTTATGCATAAAATAATAGGGACAACTGATTTACTTTGTCGAGTTTTGCAGCAAAAATCTCTTAACATCTTAAATGCAATGGATCTTGTATGAATTACTAAAGCATTGTCGTGAACTTTGAGAATGTCAGATTTGATCTTCTTCTTGCAAATGTGCAATCTGTTTGCACAAAATATAAAATTGGCATACCACATATGAATGCTTCGTATAAAAAAAAACTACAGGTTGTTCATATCAACAATAAAGTTTAGTGACAGTTTACCAGCATTATCATTATGATATATTTAACTCAACAATATATTTTCAGTTGGAAGAATTAAATTCTAAATTCAATAATGGGACAGTGGAACATGTTAAAATTGTGTTTTGCAATAAAAT
>Ga0325414_1006075_pt1 | contig 12792 bp, 8 predicted proteins | sample PopdelMetagenome_8_FD_206183 | JGI IMG/M metagenome (GOLD analysis project Ga0325414, IMG submission 206183) | Populus deltoides microbial communities from Bellville, Georgia, United States - Leaf-PdKOR-R3 | ecosystem: Host-associated > Plants > Phyllosphere > Phylloplane/Leaf | place: USA... | reverse complement strand
TTCGTCTTCCTCTTTAGCATTTGTGTGTGCTTCCCTGAATTAAGGCCAAGTTTAATGCACAGATGCAGTTAGAAAAATCATGTCGATTATGTAAAGAAGCCGAACATAAAGGATTTTGATTTTCTAATGCTCCACGAGCACATAATATGAAAAACAAATAAATGGAAACTGCAAATTGTGATTATTAAACATACCCTTTATGCTTCCCTTGACGCTCGATCACGTAGTATCGGTTGGAAGACAGTGGCTGATTAAGCACAGGGATGAAGATAACTTGGTTACTACTGTTAGTAGTCGTCTGCCCATTATTACTCTGTCCATTATTACCTGTGGTTGTGGTGTAGCTAACTGTTAGATTCTTGTTCTGCGGGAAAGGCAGGTCTTTGACAAAATCGATCTTGGAGCAGCAAAAACAACAAGATCAACTTCTTCATCTTGTATTATCAATATACCAGAATTTGAACCTTCAGGAGGAGCTGACGAAAGAGCTGAGGGATTTCTTTTGTACATCGAAAGAGGCCTAGTCACATACATTTTTGTTCGAAAACTTTCTTTTCTGTACTACTACTTTTCTGCTTTGAAATTTGTAATGATAAGGAGTATTTCTTAAAGCAGTATTTATCTCAGCTTCTTAATCTCCATGTCTAGATATATATAGAGAGAGGGGGGGGGGGGGGTGTCAAAGAGAGAAACTGTGAAAAGTCTATAACAGGCACGGGCAATTTAAGCAAGGAATAAGAATCCTAGCAGAGGTAAAACATAGACAAGTAAAACACGGTTCTGTGATATTTGTAGGCGGTCAAACCGGTTGATTAGTATTAATTGGATCCAAAATGTGTAGCAGAATTTGTCAACAAAAGAACAGACATGGACGAACAACACGACAACTGCAAGGAGGTCCAGAATCTTACAACCTTGCAGCAAACCAAGGAACAACACGCTGTTACTTAAGGGTGACCTGATTGGATGTTCCAGGTTACGGACCAGTTACATTCTTGGCCTGACCCTCGACTAATTCTTATCTGCTGATACTGTGGATAAGACCAGTTGACATCAGGTTTCAGTGTTAGAATAACTAAAGAAAGTGTGCACATCACTCTGTTCCTATGTTTGACCAAAACAAAAAAAAGGGTTCCCATATCAGAGCATTTCGAGGAGCCATGGAAGCTTGAAAATGAGGATTAAAAAAGGGGGTCAAGGTCTTGTTAACGTGTTGATTAAACTTGAATCCTTCTATGACTTTTTTTTATGACTTGATATCAAAGTACCAGGCGTTTTTTTGTCATCACAGCTCTCCTTCTCCAGAAAATCTCCACTCGGCCTGCGAAAACACAGGACACACCAAGTGTCGAGACATAATTTGTTGTCTTTCAATAATCTCTTGCCAATTGAGGTTTAAAAAATCGATATGTTGACGAATTAAATAGTAGTACGAGGTACCCAATCACCTCAATAATCTCCCATATAACGAAATAGAAGAAATCTTAAAACTATAGAGAGAATTATGGTTTAATAAACTCTAAAAGTAAATAATTGAATATTAATAGAAAATTGTTTTGAATAGGAAGCTAAACTGACTTAACTAATAAAATTTATATTAAATTAATATTACAAATCTAATTAGAAAGGGATTCGGAAAATAAAAAAATATTAAAAAAAAATCAAAAAACATCAATCTATTATAATAAAAACGGGTCATTTATAAAACAAAATAGGTAGAACAGGATTGTAAAATTTTATCCAATTTAACCATTAATTATTAAATTAAAAATTTATATGTAAGTTGATTCGAACATTCATACTAATAAAAAAAAATATTTATTTTCATCATGAAGCTAAATTAACTCGTTTGGATTTCTTTATAGCTAGATTTGGACATATTGATATATTCTATGGACGTAAATACTAGATGTTTATATGGCATTCACTATTGAGAAATTTGAAGTCAGATGACAAAAAGAAAAGAGTTTCCTTTATGAGTGTTTTTTTTCTTCCCACAAAACCAACTTGAAGAAATCTCCTTACCTTGTCGAGCTTCTTGTTGTTGAAAACCAATTTACTAGATTTTTTTATATATTTTTATTATTATTTTAATATATTGATATTAAAAAATATATTATTTTAATATATTTTTAAATAAAAAAATCGTTATCATAATCTTAAAACAGCTAGTTAGATAAAAAAAAAATTAAAAAATTAAATAAATAAAAGTAAATAACGATTTTGACACAGGCAAAGTTAGCAAAGGTGGGGGGACACAGTATCAGCAGCACCTAACCAATACATGGAAAAAGAATAGGAAAAAATATTCCATCTGGCCTGAAGCACTTTTTGAGAAGGGGAATCAAAGTGCTTTCTGAGAGTCATCCTTGGTGTTGTACTGATGTAGGTACAATCCAAAATGCAAGTTGCAGATCTTATTCCCTCATTATTTTCAAATGGAGTCCATGAACTTGGATTTCTTTATACTTTTTGAAAAAGAAATAGAAAAGAAAATCAGCATGTTAATCAATGGGACGCATCATTCATTGACTACTGTTAAATTCCGTCTTCTGGCCGCCGTAACTTGGCTTTCATTCTTTCCCTGATTTAGGAAGCTTCTGTTTTCATTGCACAGTTGTGGCTTCAGGTCCATCATTCAAGACATTTTAATGAGATTTTTTATTCAGGAAGGTAACTGGTTCTGCCATGAGGATAAGAAGAGAAGGAAACATGACTTCGTAGAAAATCTAGAAGAGCATGGCCAGTGAGGAGACAGAATCTGCAGGGATCTGTGGACAAGCAGCTAGCTTTGTAGGAGCAACTTGATAGGAGGATCATAAGGTCATGAATCAGGAATATCTAAGAAGAAAGAGCACTAGAAGTACTACAATATGAAAGCTTTCAGAGAGACATTCATGAAAATTCACACATCAGCCTAAAAGGCATGCCCTCTCAACCAGTGCACATCCAAGTCAACCAATTGAGATGGAAAACAAAATATATTTCGAGTGATCATATTTCTAGTGAACTCAAGGCTGTAAGTTAACTTCTAACACCAGCAATTGCATAGAACTATCATCCATAAATTCTCCACACAAACATTTATGCCCTTCTCAGAATACAAGTAAACAATTTAATTCATGCTAGACCTCTAATTGCTCTTCAATCAAAGAATTGTACACAAATCTAGCAAATACAAGGTTTCTACAGCCGCCCGCTATTTGAATAAATGAGAGTGAAAATGAAAGTAAAATGACAATCTATACCTCAAAGTATTATCTATCCTTTCAAAAAGGCCCATCTTCGCTTTCATCCTAGTGTCCAGGACTTACTTGAGATTGCAGAACCTACCAGGCACTAGATATTTACGCGGCTGCGGCTGCGTTTTAATTAAAATGTAGTTGGCAATCGTTTGGTAATGAAAAAACTTGATTTATTGTGTCTGGGTTCCACGTGTTTTTTGCGGCTGAAACGTTAAAAATGAAAAGCAGGAAAATCATGCTTTCCATTCACTGTACATGCTAATTGCACTGTTCACCGGTACACTTTTTTTTTTTTTTTAGTATGTATTAATTTTATTAATATTTTTTTTAAAAAAAAATAGTTTAGAGTAAATTAAATTTATTTGCACTGTGATATGAACAATATATTTTTACCGAAAAACTAGTATAAAGTAAATTAAATTTACTCGCACTGTAATATCAATTTTATACATGATAATATTTTATTTAATTGTATTATTAAATAGTTTAATAGAATAATAAAAAATATTTTATATAAAGTATTATTTATTTCATAATGTAATATGAGTAATTAATTCTATAATATTTAAATTTAAAACTATCAATATTAATATATATTTTTTAAAATTATTTTATAACCTCAATTTCAAAAGCATTCTTACCCAAACACATTAAACTACTTTTTTTCAACCTCAATTTCAACCACAGTTTTAACCAAACACCTATTTTTTCAAACCAACTTCAATTAAAAGTACTTTTTATAAAACTACTTTTTTCAAACCACAACCACAACCACTACCGCAATACCAAACACACACTTAAACAGCTTCTGAATTTCGATCTCACTGGGAAAATTCAGACAAAGGTCTGAAAAAAGAGGTTGCTCTACTAAAATTAAAATTTTCCGAAATAGTTTGGTATATTTCAAAAATTCAGACAAATTTTATATATTTCTTATGAGAAAAAGAAAAGGCACTTGAGTTTTGTTTAACTATAAAAGTATAGAGTTCTGGTTGCGGTTGCTTTTTAAAGTGTATTTCATTTAGAAATATATAAAAATAATATTTTTTTATTTTTAAAAAATTATTTTTGATATCGACACATCAAAATGATCTAAAAATATTAAAAAAATATTAATTTAAAACAGATAAAAAATAAAAAATTTTAACATTAAATTTTTTTTTTAAAACACAATAATAAATTGCTGGGAAAAAGTGATTAAGGCTTTTGATTGAGAATCTATTGATTCATGCATGACGTAATCAAGATATAAAATAAGTTAATTTTTTCTTTTTAACACTTTATTTATATCTTGTTTTGTTTTAAAGTGATTTTCAAAAAATTGGTTTTTTATATTTGTTAATTATTAGAAAAAATTGTTAATAAAAAACACTATATAGTTGAAGGAAAATTTGATTTAGTTTTTAGAAAAATATTTTCCTTTAGTTTTAGGAGAAAAATACTTTTTAAAAGTTGTAAAAAATCTAAAAATACCTTATTATTTGTTAATTATATCAAATTTAGTCCTCACTATATATTTTGTTTTCAATTTTTTTTTAATTTAATTTCTTAGAATTTGATTTAATTTGTTTTTTATATCAACTATGATGTTTATTTTTTTATTGTTATTTACTTTTCTCTTATTATTATTTTTAATTGAATTTTTTATCTATCAAATTTAATTTTTATTTTATTTAAAATAATTTATAAGATTTGATCTTTATCCTTTTAATAAACTTAAAAAAAATATTAATAAATTATTTTTTAGCTTATTTTTTTTATAATATAGTTAAATACTGAAAAATATTTTTCAACTTATTTTTTATAATATTATTAAATATAAAATAATAATTTATTTTTTAAAAATCTACTTTCTACAAAAATTATTTTAAAAAAAACTTTTTCACCAAACAAAATATCTGAATCATTTAAAAAAACCTAACGTCAACAAATACGTTGTCAGAAGTTGGAATCAAAATTTCAACAACACGGGTTTGTCTCATTCAGATTCCTTTAATTTGAAAACGACATCTACTGACGGTCGTTTCGAAGAATTTTCGCGCATTCCTCCCTTACTTACCTCTCTTTCTCTCCCCGACTGTCCTCTTCCTGTAACTTCAGGTAGGTTCTCTCTCTTTTTAAAATTCTCAAATTTTGAACCTAGATTTTGTGTTTTTAATCACTATTATCTTACTGATACTTAAAGACTACTGTTGTAATCAGGTATCTTTTGATTTTTTTTGTTCAATTTGATTGTAATTTGCCTTTAATTTTACAATTTCTCGCAATTAGAGTGTAAAATTACAATTTGATATAAAAAATTTGATTTTTTAGTAATAATTCGAACAATTATTAATTAGTTTGTGAAGAAATAAGGCTATGCCTATGTGGTATTGGTAGGCTGGAAGATTTTTATATTTTATTGTAATCATGCATTCTCAAAAAATAAAAAATAAAAAAGAATATTAGGATTTGATTCTGTGATGTTTTTTCAGGTACGCTGCAGGGAGTTGGTTGGACTAAGTAGTGAAAGAGGCGGGGAGTGAAATTTTAGCTGCTATTAGGTACATTTATATATATATATATATATATATATATTTTGTGTGTTAGAGATGGGGTGGGGAAACATTTACAGGAGACGTGCGAAAGTATTTACATTGGCCATGATAATTTACATCGATTATAAGGTACGGATCAACCGTATTGAAAATCTGATTATGAGTTATTTATTTTGAGTGATGCTTATTGCTTATGCTGATTGTGGTGGTTGTCTTTTTTTATACTGAAGGCTTTACAAAAAAGAGAGAAATTCATCAAGAAACCGAAAAGTGATGCATTGTGGAAGAAGGCCCATGAGCGGAATGCTAAGCGTGGTTTTTAATTTGATGGTAGAGTTGGAAGGTTTGTGGGTGAAACTTGGACAGTATTTGTCCTCACGTGCTGACGTGATTCCTTCTGCTTTCATTTCAATTCTCAAGCAGTTGCAGGACTCTCTCCCTCCTCGTCCGTTTGAAGAGGTTTTGTTTTAGTCTTTTTCTAATAGATTTGGAAGTCTTCATGTGATTCAATGTGACTTTGTTGACTTGATGTTTCTGATTAGTTTTTATCTCATAATGTTAGCTGTTTATTTTCAAGCCATGTTTCTCATTGGCTGGTTATGTTAAAATTTTTGTTTGCACAGGTTTGTCACACTATAGAGAAAGAACTAGGGAAATCCACGAAGGAGCTTTTCTTGGATTTTGACGAAAATCCTCTGGCGACAGCATCAGTAAGATCCTTAGACTATATGTTTGTGCTAGGAAGTTAGTGCGGATGCTCATTTAGGATTGAAATTTTGATTTTCTTATTCTCACAAGGTGTGTACATTTTGGAATAATCTTGTTGTTCTCATGTTATATTCTATGCAGATTGCACAAGTCCATCGTGTGACATTAATTGATGGGCAGAAGGTGGTTGTTAAAGTTCAACATGAAGACAACAAAAAATCACATGGGAGGTTTGGAAACTCATTGGAGTTTGGCTTTTGAGATGCTGCATCAGAAAGCTAATTTTTCAGTCCTTATGGTTATTTTGCATGCCTTTTTTTTTTTTGCAGGATTTAAAGGATGCAAAATCCATTGTTGACTGGATAGCATGGGCAGAACCGCAGTATAACTTCAGCCCTATGATCAATGAATGGTGCAAAGAAGCTCCTAAAGAACTCGACTTCAATCACGAAGCAGGTAAACTTTGTCTTTTGCAATATTTCTGTTGATGAAATTCTGTCGATGACATCACAAAATTGTTATTTTATGTTCTTTTACAACCAATAGATAATAAATGTGAGTTCTGGCTGGGTCTGGATGAGGGTATTGAGATTTGAGATTCATATCAGGAGCTTGAAATAGCGATAATGCAATCCAATCATTGGGACAGTTAAATCTGATCATGTTTAGAATCCATACCAAGTGCAGCATCTTAATTTTTTATGGAATCAATGAAGTGAATGGGATGATAGCTGTGTGGTGTCAGCAGTGAGGATAATTGATGGTGGCGGAGGCAAGGTCGGCAGTTGTGGTGATCATATTTGGATTTTAGTGGTTGTATATATACTCTTTGAATGTGGAGGCAACAGCTTGGCTTGACGGATATGGTGCAATGAGGGTAGCGGCAGCAGCAATGATGGTGGCAATGTGAGGGTAACTTTAATGACAATGGTCAAGGCAGTGTGGTACTCTTTTGGTAGCAGTGCAATGGCAGTGGCATGGTTCTAGTGGTGATTTGGTGGCAACTCATGTGAAGACTTTGGCATGGTGCTGTTAGTGCTAATGGAAGCATTAGCATTGGCACTATGTTGCAGTGGTGAGCTTGGATGTTGTAGAGATGAAAGTGATGGTTGGCAGCTGTATTCAGCCATTTTCTAGCATGTTCATGAAAGTGAAACTCCAACTCAATATACTGAATTCAGTGTAGGACATTCCCAATCTATTTATTAACACTGCAGACACAATGCAAGGAATTTTAAATTCTTTAATCTCTTCCTCCATTTATATTCTCTTACTGTTTTTCTTATCAAGTACATCATTGTGTTTCTCTACTGTTCACTGTACCCTTCTCTCTTACTGATGCTGGTCTATTGTATTTGTAGAGAATACCAGAACCGTGTCTAGAAATCTTGGCTGCACAAGCAAATATGATAGCAACAAGCCCATCAATCAAGTGGATGTTTTGATTCCAGAGGTTATTCAGGTATCATTTTGCTCTCATGTTTTGATATAACAAAGTTGCTTGCTCGAGTGCAGGTGCAAAAGGATGAAATCCTAAAAATATATCTTGTCGTAGGAATTTTATTAACATTTCTCACTGTCTGGAACAAATATTAAAGGACTCATTGCAGGCATCTTCGTTGACATTTCTGAACCCTGACAGTTAACTACCATTCTTACAAAAAGAATCATGTGGGAGAAAAATGAACATTTTTATGTCATTCTGAAGCCTGGGCAGAGTGGAGTGGAGGAAAATGAATTATTTAGTTATGACACCATCGTGAATGTCTATACCATATACCCAAGTAAAACACATGCACTTACCTATAATTACTTGATGCTAGTCTCTTCACATGTTTTTAACCTAATACAGATGGTTTCTATACATATTTTCAATGAGTGGATCTTAAGTAGTGAATTCCTTCTAACCTTAACTGCCTGGTGCCTTTTTTGCTATTCTTATGTTGATAATGATCCTTAATCTTTTCACTCTTTCTGACTGTGCATCATGTTCCTCTCATTAACAGTCGACAGAAAAAGTTCTAATTTTGGAATATATGGATGGAATTCGTTTGAATGACTTTGAATCCCTAGAAGCTTGTGGTGCTAACAACCAAAAGATTGTTGAAGAAATCACACGGGCCTTTGCCCATCAAATATATGTTGATGGGTTTTTTAATGGTGACACTCATCCTGGTACACCTCTCTCTCTCTCTCAACTACTGCTCTAGTGTTTGCTTACCAACAGTATAAAAGGAGGAAAGAAAACTGAATCCCTGGCTGTTTCCTCAGACAAGGAAAGAAAAAGAGAATGTGTGTCCAAATTTTCTCTTGTTGATGTTTATGTAACACCTGCGATATGCTTTCAGGGAGCTATTTCAATGACTGAAATTTGTTTAGGGGTCTGAAATCGAAAATCAAAACATATGTTGTTTCTCCCATTTCTTTTATGCACGTTGCTCTACTCTTTCTTCTATCCTATTCTCCCTAATTGTGCCCTAAATCAGAATCAGTTTACTCTGTTGAATGCTTTTATATTGGTTGTGTTGCAGGTAATTTTCTGGTGAGCAAAGAACCTCCACATCGTCCAATTTTGCTTGACTTTGGGCTGACAAAGAGAATTTCAAGCTCTATGAAACAATCACTAGCTAAAATGTTTCTTGCTACTGCTGAGGTTTGTGAAAATCTTCCTGTCAGTGTACTGTCAATAATGTATCATAATCATAGAGCATCTGTGTAACAGATCTGATGATTAATTTTGTTGAGCAATAAAATAATTTTTTTCTTGCATGGGAGCGTTTTCTGTGTCCTAGTTTAGCATATTGTTTACCCTGTCTCTCTGTCTCTGCCATTACAGCATATGCTTAACCCATTGTTGCTGCTCCATATTTTGCTGAAATTTACTCAAAAGTGCACATTGGTCATTAAAATCAAATTACTGGTCAAGTATAGCTGAACATGCTCTATTATTTTCATAATCTTTCACCACTGTTATGCATAAGATATGCCAATTCAACTGGGCACAATATTTTTGGTTTTGTCATCACTCATATCTGTTTATATTTTTTTCTATTTTTGTTTAATTTTTCATTATAAAGTAAATACTATGCTTTCTCTTACATGGGGGCCATGTTGCTCTTTTGTCTTCCTTTTCTGAAATGGGACTTAAGCTGCGCCTGGACTTTCCTGAGCAAGCTATGGATTTTATCAGTGTCTTCTTCCGCATGTCAACATCTGCAAGTGAAGCTGCTGTAAGTATGCACTGCCTGCTTTTAGAGTTCTATTTTGATACCAGTGATTCCAATGTTTTACTGTGTTGCTGTAAAGGAATATGCCAAATTTTTGGGAGAGCAAAGAGCAAGAAACATGAAGGTGCTACAGGAAAAGATGAATCTCAGCCAAAAGGAAGTTAAACGATTTAATCCGGCAAGTCCTTCTATCACATCGTTCTACTTCTATCAATATTTTTCTTGATCTGTTTGTTGGCAATTTCATCAATATTTATTAACAATTGTTGGTTCAGATTGATGCATTCCCTGGTGATATGGTAATATTTTCACGGGTTATTGGTCTTCTGAGAGGTCAGTAATAAAATTTTTACACTGGTAGCAGTTAATGAGAAAACTTTTGCATTTCTTTACTTTTCCTTTGATGTGGGTTTAGGACTTTCTACCACAATGCTCGCATAGTATATCATGATATCATGAGACCATTTGCCGAATCTGTTCTGCAAGAGTAAAGTCTATCTAGAGCAATGTTCCAGTTTGTATAATGTCTTCGTTTATTGTTCATCTCTATTTGAACTTGAAATTCAATTGCCAGGAAGATTGCTAAGGGGCCATCAGAAAATGCACAGTGGATCAATGACACACCAGTTCATTCTGATGTGGAGGCAAAGCTGAGGCAGATTTTAGTTGAGTTAGGGAATGATGACAAAATACTTGGAATCCAGGTCTGCATGGTTCCATTTTTTTCTGACAAAGTAGCATAAATGAGAATCTTAAGAATAACTTGTTAACGACTGTAAAACTAATCCCTTATTTATTTTATACTGGTTTTTATGCTTTTGACATTGAAAAAATAACTGCCTTGTTTTCCTTTTATGGATTTGGGCACTCAGGTATGGGTGGATCCACGGGTTTTTGTGATATTAAAAACAGGTTTGCAATTGCAGTTACCTTGAACAAAATGTCACTCGGGACTGCAACTAGAAGAATTGTTCAGTTAGTTTGTTCAGAGCTAAATGTTCCAATCCCAGACGAGTTCTCTGTTCTTAGTGAAACCGCACCCGACGAAGAGTTAAGCATAGCGAGACCTGTGATTAACTGAAGACAAGGACTCTTATCATTGTCAACATGTACTATACTATCCACTTTATACTCAGCCCAAAAATACAGAAATTATTTATACTGAATACAATCGTGTCAACAGGAAATTGTAAGACATTTACAGCCATCATTTATAAGGTTATACGAGCAGGTTTATAAACCTCCAAGCTGCTTTAGCTCCTTTGCACACTCTGATACATTTGCTTTATGCGTTTTTAGTCTTTCATTCATGCTGGGGTGGATAGATGGGGTGTTGCTGCTGATATAAGGAAAACAATGGTGGAGGCCAGAGTTAGGAAGGTTCCTGCCTGCAGTTTGATTGATTGCATATGAAACAGGAGTTTATTCACTTGAATTTTGCTCTTGAGAAATAATAATGACAGCATATTGAAATCACAAGGCAAAGCTCAAAGCTTAACTTTCTGGTTCTCCTTGTATGAGTGGGTTCTGGACTTCATGTTGATACTTCTGTCACAAAATTCAGTTAGTGGTGCCGAATTTCACCATAGCTTGTATTTTAGTGTACCATAATAGGTGTTTGTATCTTGCACATAGCTTTTTCGTTTCATTGTGTCGGTCATGGCTGAGTATTATTTTTGTAATGCACATGGTGTTAAAAACTAGTGACAGCAGCTGAAGAAATCTCGTTTCCATTTGTGTTGCTAGTGATGATGCTCCACAGTCTGTCTTCTCCTCTGCCAAGCTTATTCAGAAGCTTTCATTAAATCTGTAAACTTTGTATTCAAAGATACAAAGAGGCTTTCTTTGTAGCTTCATGCTCAGTATCTTGGCGGCTTTCTCAAATTATCGATGGATACCACTTAAATTTGCCTGAATTAGACGATCCAAGAACCCCTTAACAATATTGTAATGACAATTGCTTCTTCCTTCTCGTCCATTTCAAAAAAGGAAAAAAAGAGTGGTTGCATCCCTTGATCCTCTTGAATAGAGAGTTCAACATAATTTATTTTCTTAGGTAGAATAATATTTTATTTAAAATTCCTAGGTTCAAAACTCACTAGGGAATATACAAAAACCATTTATGAATCTTATTTAATAACTCTGGGATTTTTCATTATTTTATTTGAATTCATATTTTTCTTCTTCAGCTAATTGACAAATGTGGATGGTCCAAGCCAACTTTTTTTAATTATTTACTCATTACATCAAATTATTTTAGCTAAATATTTTATCTCTATCTTCCTTTTTTATATATATATATATAAACCCCTAACAATTTCTATATGGGTGTAAACTATATCATTGACCTACACATATTTATTGCCCAGATTGGCAAAAATATATAATTTGATGATATTCACCTACCGATCTCTATGATTTATTCATTTGCAGTTCTCCATTTTTAATTTCTTAGTAGTATAGTATTTCCAAATTAATCTAAAATTTTCCATCAAAAGTAAAATATAATGTCGTTGTTTCTAAAAAAATAATAATTCCACATTAAGATTTTGATAGACTATTGATATATATCAGCAATTCACTGCGGGATCTTTCATCTCCCTTCCTTATAGTAGATACAGCTTGGATTTGATGGAAGAATTTGATTGATGGATGCCAGGACCCCCCAGGCTTCAAGGATGCTGGTGGCTCTTGGATTTAACTGATTGCTTTATTTGTATTAGTCTCGTTCTCTCTTTGGCCGCTGTGTGCGGAAAGAAATGGTGAAGACTGGAATTATGATTTATTTTTTTTCTTTAAATCGAACAAGTTACTTAATTGAAGAATATCAGGAACCTACAGGTTTTTGGGAGGTGTGTTGGGTCTAGGATTTCTCTTCACTGCTTTATTTGTTATCTAGCAAAACCTTACAAAAACTTTTCATCCTCCCATTCATGCCACCTCCAAAACTTTGTCATGCAAGAGATCAATCAGATCAAATAGAAGTAATGATAATAAAATGGGAGTGAATTTGATCAACACCAAGGGTTTTACAACAAAGTTGGCGGAACAAGTTCCCATTCAAAGAAAGAAATT
>Ga0325414_1006074_pt1 | contig 12792 bp, 7 predicted proteins | sample PopdelMetagenome_8_FD_206183 | JGI IMG/M metagenome (GOLD analysis project Ga0325414, IMG submission 206183) | Populus deltoides microbial communities from Bellville, Georgia, United States - Leaf-PdKOR-R3 | ecosystem: Host-associated > Plants > Phyllosphere > Phylloplane/Leaf | place: USA... | reverse complement strand
CTCTTGGTTTCTCTTCTCCATGACCATCAAACTGGTTTTGTTAAGAGTAATTTTCAGATTAAATTTATACTACTTCATGAAGGCGGCTACCAGATCCTACCACTTATTGATTTTGGCATTATCTAGTCTCATATACCAACTCTAGGCAGATCATATGAGACTATCCTAAAAGAAATAGATTAAAATTTTGTCATTGTAGATAACTTTGGTCATCTTGTTGCAGTATGACCGGAGATGGGTATTTGAGCATTCTAGTCAGGTATACTTGATGAAATCCGACACTCGAAACTCATTTGGCACCACAAAGTTTGGTACTAAACGAACTCCAGCTACTTGTATAAGGCCAGACAAATCATTTCATTTAACTACTCTCAATCGCTCTTTTAGAGCAAACTTATTTATCATAGTTCATGGGACCACCAAATTTATCATTAAAGGGCCTTTCAGGTATCAAATCTATAGTAACTAGAGTTTGAGCTGGCTAGACAGGGGCAATAGGGATAAAATGTTGCTTCATTGTTAAATCTATCCCCAAGTTCTGAGATGTATCAGGGACATGAGCTAACGATACTTTTATAGAAGAATGTGCAGACGTTTCCACTTTTGAAACTCAGCTCTTGTTTGAGCAGATTTGTGAGTCTAGCCACTTCATTTTTGATGTTCTCAATTGCCTTTTGATAACGAGCCTATATATAAGCTGTTTCTTTGCTTTTCATCTTTCCCTCAATTAGGTATAATAAACCTTCGATGGGGGACCTACGTTGAACTTGTGAACATGCATGCTAAATATATGAGCAGGTATTCAATATGATGAGCTCTCCCTTCAAGGGGTCGCACACATTTATAACTCTTACATGATGAACATGAATTTTGATTTTTGCCTAAATTTTATAACTAAAATTTCCCGAGTGATGACCATTGTGTCACTCGTAAGTCTTGAACTCAAGATGCTACATGAAGGGCTTGCCTTGATTAAACACATGTAGGGAGCATACACCATAAAGACATGTTCTAATTCTTCTATGTGAGACAAGGGGTAAGTTTACTACTTGATCTCTAAAAGGGTCTTAGATATGAGAATATGTAGACGTTTCCACTTTTGAAACTCAGTGCTTGTTTGAGCAGATTTGTGAGTCTAGCCATTTCATCTTTGATGCTCTCAATTGCCTTTTGATAACGAGCCTATATCTGAGCTTTTTCTTTGTTTTTCATCTTTCCCTCAGTTAGGTATAATAAACCTTCAATGGGGGACCTATGTTGAACCTGTGAACATGCATGCTAAATGTATGAGCATGCATTTCATATGATGAGCTCTCCCTTCAAGAGGTCACACACATTTATAACTCTTGCATGATGAACATGAATTTTAATTTTTGCCTAAATTTTACAACTAAAATTTCTCTAGTGATGACCATTGTGTCACTCCTAAGTCTTGAACTTAAGATGCCACATGAGGGGCTTGCCTTGATTAAACACGTGTAGGGAGCATACACCATAAATACAGGTTCTAATTCTTCTATGTGAGACAGGGGGTAGGTTTACTACTTGATCTCTAAAAGGGTCTTAGATATACCTAGTGATGACCTTTGTAAAGACAATATAGGGGCGTTGAGAGGAATGGTTAAGACACATATGCCCACCTTTACCAAGCAAGCACTCAGATATGAATTGAATGTTTTATACATCTAAACCCTGACCAATAGTTATAGGGCAGATCATTAATCCCACATTTAACCTAGAAGTTTATGCGTGTTTTTAAAAAATTAAAACAGGTAATGCATAAGGTATTAGTCCATATCCAATATATAAAAGCATGTGCCATATGTACAAAAGAATGCATATTGATAATAAAAAAAATGATGAACAAAAAACAGTAAAATTTAAAGCATAAAAAAGAAAAAAGGTACACACTAATAAAAAAACACAACAACCAGACAAACAAACAAATCTTAATCCACGAGTTTCATAGTGGAGTCGTCATTCTGTTGCACGTATACAACTTCGTAATGATCATCCTCCCAAATAGGATCTTTGATGGTGATGTGGGTTAAAAGAATAAGAAATTCTTGTCCTTTATTAACAAAAAAAGAATGGGAGTCGCCACCTAATATTTCAGTTACTATAAACCTTAACTGATCTAATATAAACTAAGGCATTGTTGTGTTTTCTAACCGTTGATCTATTTAGGATTTGAGTGAAGTCATTCTCAATAAGAAGGTTCTTATCTAATCAGGTTTAAACCTAATAATTTTAACGTAAAAACATAAAAATAAAATAAAATGATATGTCTTTTTATTTAATATTAGGAATACATCTTACGTCTAAGTTTATAATCTCATATATTAAAAGAAATGTATGTCACGTCTAACAGATAATTATAAACTAGTTATGATATCCTTTAACTAATTCTTTTATTTTTTCAAAGTATGATAAAAAAAATTACTTTTTTTTATAAAAAATAAAATATGCATGAAAAATTTAGACTTTACCATATGCAAGAATTGCTTTTAGTTCTTATTATTATTTTATTATTTTTTAGGTTTTGTTCGGTAAAAACCAAATTTTCATTGTAATAAAACTACCAAATCAAGCTTAAGAAAATCTTTTGCCAAGCACGTCCTTAAACAAAAACAATTGCAAGCTAAACAAGATCTTAACCCTTAAACCTAATTTTGACCCGACCAAGTTGACATGACTAAGTTGACTCAAAAGTTTTTGTTGAACCATAAACCGAACAAAAAATTTCAGTTTTATCTAAAAACAATCTAAAAACAAAACCAAAGATAAAAAATAGATTGGACACCAAAAAACACACAAAAACTCAAAAATTCTTGAGCAGAAAGAATAAAAAAAAGATAATGAAGAACACGAAGAACACCGAAACCCATCCCAGTAACGTGAAACCTAAATTAGACTAGATATGGTTAAAACAAAGATATATACATGTTGGAAATCATGCAAGGATCAATAATTTAACATCCACCCACTTCGATTATCACTTAATTATCACAGTTTTGTCAAAATGAATTTCAGTTCAAAACTGAAATTCTAGGATCAAATGCCATTAAAAACTTATTATTAATGCAAATAAACTCTAGATTATTTATTAATTAATCATAACAAAGGGTCCTGAGCAAAGAAATAGATTTAAATTGATCCAAACCAAGGAGCTAAGATAATGTTTATTTCAATAACACGAAGAACATTACCTAGAAACCCAGTCACAAATCCAACAAAAAGCAGTCACTGTCAAGCCTAAAAAATGACATTTGTAGCTTCTAAAATGTGCATTATTTAACCAAATATGTAACACTATCATACATAAACATGTTTGAATCTAAAAAATAAACAAATAACATCAAAATATCAAAATCATGCATGAGGTAACAACATTGCTTAAACAAGAAGAACATCATTGCTTAAACATGCATATATATCACTTGTAAAGCAACAACGCGCGCGCACACACACACACACACACAACATCAAAAACATCAGAAACAACTTAAAAAAGAACGCATTAAATAAAGATCACAACAACAAAGAGGTGAATACAATATCACTTGTTAAGCATTCCAAGCTGCTTTTCCATGCCTATAAATATAAATATAAAACAAAAAAAATAATATAAAAACACCTCAAGCAATTCTATGGTAAGTGTTGTAAACCCTCGATAAGAACCCATGTAGGAGCTTTTGTGTATGAATACACGAAAAGAAGGTCAGTTCTTGCACAATAATGTTTTAGTCATGACTAACTGAGTTGTAACTCCACATTCATTCTTTTGAAGTTGTCAATTCGATCAGTCAAAACTGTCAAAATAGAGGTTAGTTTACTGAATGATGTGTCACTCATATACTTTTTATTAAGTTTGAACGAAGCGCCATTTAGGGTTTTTAATTTGAAATTGATAAATTTCAATCTAGTCCATGTTTTTTCAATTTCTTTTAATTGCACTTATAATTACCTCAAAACTTTTAATTTCATACAATTTCATCCCTTGTAAATTTAATTGTTAGACCTAAAGTTGATCGTTTTTTTTTAGTCCTAGGTTCTCAATCTTAAATATTAACCCTCAATTGACCAACAAACTTATAATTTCATCAATTTACCCCCTAATTTGATCACTTTTAGCTGTTACATTTTTGTGCCTTTTATAGTTTTGTCATTGGTTTTGGATTTCTTCAATCAAGTCTCTAATTGCCCATCAAACTTCAATATTTATGCAATTAAGCTCCTAATTTGACCAAATTAACTCTTAAAAATTTCAATTCAACCTCAGACTTTAATTTCTTCAAATTAAAGCTTGAATTTACTTTAAAAATAAATGTTTATTGCAATTAAACCCTTAATACATTCAATTAAACCTTGAAAAAATCCAATTGAGTCCTCAAATATTGGATTTTCTTTGCCAAAATGGCCTTTACTAGTCGAAAATATACTGTCAAATTTTTCAATCTTGTATATTTTGATTTTCCTCAACCAGTTTTCAATAATTTCCTTGGTTTTCTGGTATATTGTTTTCACTAATATATTTTTTTATATCTTCTTCCAAAATCTTTTCAATTGTTTTTGTATTTTTTTTTGCCTTCTTTCTTTTCTGATTTTTTTTTTGTTTAGGTGAGGCTCCAAAATGGGTAACAATAATTGTAATAAACCTCCTATAGTTTACTAGTTTTTTCCCTTCTTTCTTTTTTCATATGTTGCACTTTAAATCCTCAATCACTCAAAAATTCTAAATTGTATAAAATAACTAAATTACCCTTATATAACAACATTAAAATTAAGATCAAACACCCTAACCTTATAATACCAAGAAGCAAACCCATATCTTAAAACCACAAATTTCAAGAAACCCTTATCATTAATTGATCTAGTTTTGATCTTTTTTTAATTGATTTTTAAATCTATTTTCTGTTTTTGTTCTTGTTTTGTTTGTTTTTAATTTTTACAAGTGGGTTTGCTAAATTTTGTGTAAGGTTTTCAGGTTAATAAGAAGAAGACTTTTGTTTTAGTAAAGAGAGAAAACAAGAAGATGGTGAATGTAGCTTTAGGCTTGGGGTGATGGATGGTAAACAAACCCAAAGCAAACACCCTAAACAACATGGTGTCGCTTAGATGATGGTGGTGTGATAGTTATGGTTTTGGGCATATATGATGATTTGGTTTGTGTTGTGGTGGCAAAAAGATATGAATGTGAGCGGTTCTTAATTTGAATTAGGGAGTTCGCGCTCAAGATGAGGTGATGTAATATTTATAGACGTGGGTTAGAAGTGGGTTGTTTTGGTTATAATATTTATGGAAAATTTTTAATATTTAATATAAGATCTTTTTAGTTATTAATTGAAATATAATAATAACCTTGTAAATAATATATATATATATATATATATATATATATATATATATTAATTTTTTTAGTAAGGAAATAAAGTGTCATGAACTTATAAATTCTAGGTTATAAAGTATATATTTTTATTTTTAAATAAAATATGAAGTAAAAATAAATAAATAAATAAATAAAATACGGTAGATTTTTATAATTATCTCAAAACTTTGTATATCAAGCCAACATGTGCTTGAATAGCTATTCTCTAATTAGAATGGTGGATCCTATGTTAAATATCAATATTAATTTGATTAACATATTATATGGTCTAGCATCAGTATGTCCTAATATAACTTATATTTTTATTATCATCATCATTGATTGACAATATCAAAATCATATAAATATTGACAAATAAATTCATAAATATAGATCTTTGAAGTTTAATAACAATTAATTATAATAAAACCCATTTGTTTGCTAAAGGTTAGCACATCAATACTCGAGTTCGATCATTCTATCTTATTATAGAATACTAATTGTTCAAAAAACAAAAAAGTCTCACTTGCACATAAAACCAATCATACATTTATTTTACATCCATTAACTCAAAGATGATCCTCAATTTGTGAATGAAAAAATAGTTACACTGGTAGATTAACCATTAGGGTTGGTATTAGATAGGGTCGGGAAGCATTTTTTTTTATGTAATGCATTTTCCCTTTAAAGGTAAATTTAAAACTATAGAATGGTAAATTTGAATTTCCCCTTAACGTTTACTTGATTTTGTAATTTCACGTAAAACTTTTAATTTGTTTCAATCAAACACTGTAGCTTTCATATTTGTTCCACTCTTTGTTTCTGTCAAAAACAAAAACAAAATTGGTGTATAAATTTTAATTTTATCAAAAAACATTAATGAAATATCTGTTAAGATTTAAATGTTTTACTTAATGTTTATTGGAAGTCTAGTCATTGGTAGACCGAGTCTTTAGGAATTTGTTATTTGATTTAATGGCTAAGAAAGTGTCTTGTTTGTGATGCTATTTTATAGGAGTTGTGGTGAGTGTGTTCTGATGTAAAGCCTATTTATAGGCCTTTCTTTCTAATTTTTCATTGTTAAGAACAAAGCTTTCTCTTTCAACACATCTCTTTTGTTATTTTTCTTTACTGAGTAACAGTGGTATTAGAGCCAGATTATTGAGAAAAAAACAAGAGAGAAAAAGTTTCTAAATAGTGAGTCTCCAAAATAGCAGTAGCTTTTTCTCCTCCTTATATTTATCTTTTTGCAGGAAACAATGGCCTCATAATCAAATTTTATACAAGCAGCGATCCCATGTTTTGATGGTCACTATGACCATTGGAGTATGCTAATGGAGAACTTCCTTCGGTCAAAAGAATATTGGCTGATTGTTGCACCTGGAATTGAAGAACCAGCAACAACTGGAATCTTGACAGATGCCCAGATAATTGATTGTCCCATCTTGAAAACAATTCTTAGCAAAGAAACTTCCAAGAATATATAGGATTCCATGAAAAAAAAATATCAAGGCTTTACTAAAGTAAAACGTGCACATCTTTGAGCCTTGAGACGAGATTTTGAGACCCTACAAATGAAGGTTGGAGAATCTATCACCAACTATTATGCCAAGATTATGGAGATAAGCAACAAAATGGGATTTCATGATGAAAAGATGGATGATGGTGTCATTGTTGAAAAGATATTGTGTTCTTTAGCACTAAATTGTGATTATATTGTATGTTCAATTGAAGAATCAAAAGATATAGATGCATTATCTCTTGATGAACTGCAGAGCTCTTTGCTAGTCCATGAACAAAAGATGAACCAAACTTCAAATACAGATGAGCAGGCTTTAAAGGCCTTTACCTTTACCCAGTTCTCAAATTCTAGAGGAAGGGGTAGAGGTTGAGGTAAAGAAAAGAGAGGTAGAGGCAATACAGATTGCAGCAGATAATATTTTAAGGCTGCTGATGATCAATGTCAAGGTAGAAACAAAGGACGAGTTCAACACTTTGACAAATCCAAGGTAGAGTGTTTTAGATGTCATAATTTTGGACATTATCATTTTGAATGTTATGCTAGGCTACCTATTGACAAAGCAAAGGGAGAGAAATCACATTTTACCGAAAAGAAGAAGAAGTGGAAACTTTGTTGATGGCTATTGAAGCTAATTAGGAGCCAAACTCTAATGTTTGGTATGTGGATAGGGTTGCAGTAATCACATGTGTGGATATAAGTCTTCTTTTTTTTATTTAGATGAAGATTTTCATTCTATAGTAAGTTTTGATGATTGTTCCACTGTGAATGCAATGGGAAAAGATGATATTGAGATAAGAACAAAGAATGGTGTTGTAGAAACAATTTATGACGTCCTTTATGTTCCTGACTTGAAAAGTAATTTATTGAGTGCTGGTTAATTGCTTAAAAATGGTTATGTGATAGCTATTCAAAATGGTGTTTACGAGATATATGATCTTCAAAAGGACCAATTGTTGTTGTTCAGATGAGTTCAAACAAGTTGTTTCCATTAAAGATAATAACATCTCAACCTTGTTTAATAGTTGAAATAAAAGACCCTTCATGGCTTTGGCATTTTCGGTATGACCACTTGAATTTTGACGGATTAAAGACTCTTCAGCAGAAAGATATGGTGACAGATCTCCCTAAAATTCACTTTCCTTTCCAAATTTGTGAAGAATGTGTTGTTAGCAAATAACATCATTCTCAATTCCCTCAAGGAAAGTTATGGAGAGCAAAACATGTCTTAGAGCTGGTAAATTATGACATTTATGGACCGATAAATCCATCTTCTAATGGAGGTAAAAAATATTTAATTACCTTCATTGATGATTTTACTCGAAAAACTTGGGTTTATTTTTTACAGCAAAAGTCAGAAGCTTTTTATGTATTTAAAAGCTTTAAGGCTCATGTGGAGAATGAAACAAGAAAGACTGTTAAGACCCTTCGAACAGATCATAGTGGAGAATATTGTTTAACCGAATTTGAAGTTTTTTGTGCAGATCATGACATTCAAAGAGAACTCATAGCTGTTTAAACACCACAATAGAATGGTGTATCAGAGAGAAAAAATAGAACCATCCTCAATATGGTGAGAAGTTTGCTAGTAAGAGGAAACATTCCAAAGAAGTTTTAGCTAGATGTAGTCAATTAAAGCATCCATGTGTTAAACAGAAGTCCTATTTTTTTTTGTTCAGAACATGAAACCCGAGGAAGCTTGGAGTGGGCGGAAACCAGTTGTAGATCACTTTAAAATTTTTGGTTGCATAGCTTATGCATATATCCCGAATGCGAGAAGAAAGAAGCTTGATGATAAGGGTGAAAAATATGTCTTTCTTGGCATAAATGAAGGTTCCAAGGCTTATAAATTATTCAATCCACTCATAAAGAAGATTGTGACCAGCCGAGATATAGTCTTTGATGAGGAAAACACTTGGGATTGAAATAGGCAGCAGCCTACACAAGTTGTTTTTGACAATGATTATGAAAGTGAGCCAACTCTAGTAGTTATTATGCCTAACAATTCATTAGAAGCAACCCCAACAGCTGCTGAAATTTTTCCAATAGCAGCAATTGTTGCAGCAGCTCAATCTCTTCCTACCCCAACAACTATTGACATTTTGCCAACAGCAGCAGAAGCTACTATTGCAACAGCTCGATCTTTTCCTCGTATTCAAAAAAGGCTTATATGGATGAAAGACTATAAGGTAACTGGAATTGAAGATCCAATCTCTCATTTTAATTCTCTTTTTTTTTCCAGATTGTGATCCTACAACCTTTGAAAGTGCTGTCAAAGAAGAAAAATGAAGAAAGGTAATAGATGATGAAATTGATGCCATAGAAAGAAATGACACTTGGGAGCTAACTAATCTTCCGAAAAGGCACAAAACCATTGGTGTAAAGTGGGTTTTCAAAACATAACTAACAAAAAATGGTGAAATTGATAAGTATAAGGCATGTTTGGTAGTTATGGGATATATGCAAGAATATGGGATTTAGTATACAGAATTTTTTGCTCCCGTTGCAAGACATGATACAATCAGATTGGTGATTGCATTAGCAGCGCAGAACTTGTGGTGTATTTTCCAATTGGATGTCAAATCAGCATTCTTGCATGGACACTTGGAAGAACAGGTATTTGTAGAACAACCTTTTGGTTTAAGATTGGAAATGAGCATAAAGTTTATAGATTAAAGAAAGCTCTTTATAGATTAAAACAAGCTCAACAAGCTTGTTTTTTTTGAAAGAAAGCTTTCACAAATATCTATATGAGCACACACTATTTGTTAAAATTAGAGATAAGGGGAAACTGCATATTGTTTGCTTATATGTAGATGATCTTATATTTACTGGAAATGATGTAGTTATATTTATGGAATTCAAAAAATCTATGATGATTGAATTTGAAATGTCTGACCTTGGTATGATGCATTACTTTCTTGGCATAGAAGTAATGCAATCTGCTAATAGGATCTTTATTTCTCAAAAGAAGTATGTGCAAGATATTTTGGACAGGTTTTAGATGAAGGATTGCAATCTTGTTAGCACTCTAACTAAATTTGGCTTGAAGCTAAACAAAGATCATAAAGGGAAGAAGGTGGACAACACATTTTACAAGCAAATTATTGGCAGTTTGATGTATTTAACTACAACAAGACCAAACATAATGTATTATGTGAGCTTAATCAGTAGGTATCTGGAGAATCCAACATAAATGCATTTGTTAGCAGCCAAAAGGATCCTTCGTTACTTGTAAGGAACTAAAGATTTTGGGATGTTCTATAAGAAGGGTGAAAAGTTGGAGCTGTTTGGCTTGAAGCTAAACAAAGATCATAAAGGGAAGAAGGTGGACAACACATTTTACAAGCAAATTGTTGGCAGTTTGATGTATTTAACTACAACAAGACCAGACATAATGTATTATGTGAGCTTAATCAGTAGGTATATGGAGAATCCAACATAAATGCATTTGTTAGCAGCCAAAAGGATCCTTCGTTACTTGTAAGGAACTAAAGATTTTGGGATGTTCTATAAGAAGGGTGAAAAGTTAGAGCTGTTTGGGTTTACTGATAGTGATTATGCAAAAGATCAAGATGATAGAAGGAGCACTTTGGGTTATGTTTTTATGTTGGGCACATGTGTTGTTTTATGGTCTTTAAGAAGTAACAAATTGTCACCTTATCAACTACAGAAGCTGAATTTATTGTTGCCACAACTTGTGCTTGTCAAGCTATCTAGTTAAGAAGAATTCTTGAAGAACTACAGTTCCAGCAAATTAAGGCTACTATAGTTTTTTGTGATAACAACTCGACGATTAAACTCTTCAAGAATTCAGTGCTACACGGAAGAAGCAAGCATATCGATGTGAAATATTATTTTTTAAGAGATCTCAACAATGATGGAACAATCAAACTTGTTTATTGTTGAAGTGAAGACCAAGTTGCAGATATACAGACCAAGCCTCTCAAATTTGCTACATTTGTGAAATTGCATGGTTTACTTGGAGTTTGTTCACGTTCTAAAGTGAACAAGAATTTTACAGAGGGTTGATTTTTCTTTTAAACTGATATCTGCAGATTTCAGTTTAAGGGACGGTGTTAAGATTTAAATGTTTTATTTAATGTTTATTGAAAGTTCTAGTCATTGGTAGACCGAGTATTTAGGAATTTATTATTTGATTTAGAACTTGTTTGGTTACGTGGCAATGTCCACGTTTCCTGCAGTTTCATTTTGCAAGCTGTTTGGTTAATTAACAAACGCTTGTTACTGTTCATGGGTCCCACGGTCTGCTGTGTTTGAAACGCAAGAAAAAAGGAAGCAGCTAGGAGTTGCTTCTTGCGTGGCAAAATGCTGAACCATGCTCTACTGTTCAGTGAATATTTTTTTTCTTTGAAAAAACCAGTGCAGTTAATTGATTTTACTCGCACTGTTCACGTGAACGTGAACAACAATTGTTTTTTGTTTTTTTTAAAAATTAGTTTAAGGTGAATTAAATTTACTCGTACTGTAATTTCAATTTTATTCCTGATAATATTTTCCTAATTTTGTAGTTCTTATCGAATGAATTTTGTACGTAATGGAATTATAGATAGTTTTTTTGTTAAAGTAATTTTTTTATATATAAAGTATGATTTATTTCATGATGTAATAGCAATAGTTAAATCCTCAATATTTAAATTAAAAACCATCAATATTAATATATTTTTTTAAAATTATTTTATAACCTCAATTTCAAAAGCATTCTTAATCAAACACATTAAACTACTTTTTCTTCAACCTCAATTTCAACCACAATTTTAACCAAACACCTATTTTTTCAAACCAACCTCAACTAAAAGTACTTTTTATAAAACAATTTTTTTTTAAACCACAACCACAACAGCTACCGCAATACCAAACACATTTTAGTGACTGAGAAAGTGTCTTGTTTGTGATGCTATTTTATAAGAGTTGTGGTGAGTATATTTTGATGTAAAGCCTATTTCTAGACCATTCTTTTTTATTTTTCATTGTTAAGAACATAGATTTCTTTTTCAACACGTTTCTTTTGTTATTTTTTTTTTATTGAGTAACAATATCAATATAACTCAAAATAAGAGATTGAGCCAATTAAAATTGAAAAATTCATTAAAAAATTTTTTTATAGTAAAATAAATACAATACAAATTGAGTTTTTCTTTTTTAATTAACATTATCCATCAATTCTTTGATAATAAAAAAACAAGATTAAGCTAAAAAAAATATAAAGAAAAGAAAATTAACAACAACAGCAATCTGCTATGTAATCTTGAACCAAAATTGTAAAAAAATAATTGAATTCTTATATTATTGGAATGGTAGAACGAGGATAGGATAAATTCGATATCGACTGAAGTCAAATTCATTCAAATCTCTCTCTCTTTTTAACAGTAGTATTGATAAATAAAAATATGATATTGCGAAGTGAGAATTGTTGTTGGTAGGGTTAAAGTATTTTTTGAGAAACCAACCCTCTTAAGTTTTATTATATTTGTTTTACTAAAAAAATATATCTTTTCTAATTGTTGTTTTTGTTAACTATAATTTCTTTATTTTAGAGTGATATTGAGATATTTCATAAAACATGGATAATTTAAATTTACATATTATTTTATTACCATTAAAAAAAATGGACGGAGGGAGAATATGAGCATAAATGAAAGATGCATGTGCTGTGTTGATGTGAGCAATAATGAAAGATATTAGACTAATTAAAATTTACCCAATAGAATTATATTATAAAACACAACTAGTGATATGAACTAATTAGTAAATCATTATGGATTAGTGGGGATTATATATACATCATTTGAGAAATTTTTTTTATTGTTTAGAAATCATGTATATAATGTAGAGTTACGTTTTTATTATTTTCTAAATCAACTTATATCATGTACTTGAAAAT
>Ga0325414_1006073_pt1 | contig 12792 bp, 9 predicted proteins | sample PopdelMetagenome_8_FD_206183 | JGI IMG/M metagenome (GOLD analysis project Ga0325414, IMG submission 206183) | Populus deltoides microbial communities from Bellville, Georgia, United States - Leaf-PdKOR-R3 | ecosystem: Host-associated > Plants > Phyllosphere > Phylloplane/Leaf | place: USA... | reverse complement strand
TTGCTTTTCTCTTTGGAGAATTATATACTTCTCCATTCAACTATTCTTAAAAAACGTTTCTGTTAATTCCAGACACACGAGCAACAAAAGCCGCAACATAGATTTTGAAGGGAATCAAAGAAGCGGCGGTACCTGAAAACCTACAATGGACACCACCGAATCACCGAACCCAAACAGAGCATTAACGAACACCCGCTTCTCCGATTTAAAGCCTTCAATTTCCGAGCCAGTTCTCGAAGCCTTAACCAATTCTGGGTTCGACTACTGCACACCGGTTCAAGCCGCTACCATCCCTTTACTATGCAGCTACAAAGACGTAGCAGTCGACGCCGCCACTGGATCCGGAAAAACTCTAGCTTTTGTTGTACCTCTCGTCGAAATTCTTCGCCGATCCTCTTCTCCCAAACCTCACCAGGTGATTGCTTTCTTCTCTATTTTTTATGCGTTCTGTTCGACTGCTGAAAACTGGGAGCGAGCGAAGGAAAGTTAGTGTCTTTTGTTGTTTGAATTGAAAATTGGCGGGTCCAGTGTTCAAGTTGCTTAATTTAATAGACTGGTTTAGTTCTGGTCTGTTTTAGTTGTGTGACTATTTGTAATTTGGTTGAATCAGCATTTGAATTGTTGAAAAATAAGCTTTTCACCTTTTCTTTGATTTTCTCAGCCCTGCTTAGTTGCTGAGATAATTTGAAAAATGAGAAGAGAATTTTAATGCTTTTAGCTGTTTTGATATTGAAGGTGGAAAATTTTAACTACAGTGACTTTTGGGAGTTTGTATCATAGTTGCTTCCTTGCATTTGTTTTTAATTTTGGTTCTGTAGCGTAATAATGAAGCTGATAATCTCAGTGCTTTACGTGGTTAACAGGTGATGGGAATAATTATTTCTCCTACAAGGGAGTTATCGTCGCAAATATATAATGTTGCACAACCTTTTATTGCAACCTTATCAAATTTTAATTCCATGCTACTTGTTGGAGGCATGGATGTAAAAGCTGATGTGAAGATGATAGAGGATGAAGGGGCTAATTTGTTGATAGGAACACCTGGGAGGCTGTTTGATATAATGGATCGTGTGGATGTCTTGGACTTTAGAAACCTCGAGGTAGTGATTTTTAACCACTTGATGAGGTTGAGGCTTCTTATACCCTCGTGCTTGTTATGTTTCATATGTTATCATTCTCTAGGAATGCAAAGCATTTACCTTGATTATTTCTTTATAAAGAAAACATGACCACTGAATTAGGGACATCTGATAAAATGTTGCATGCCTTTTTAAGAAGTTTATTGAGATAACCATGTTCTGAATTACTAATTATGGAGATTGTGAACAAGGATGATTTGTGGTGCACAATAAAAGCAATCATGAAGATTACTGGTAAATTTGTCCATTGGTTGAACAGGTTTTGATTTTAGATGAGGCTGATAGGCTATTGGATATGGGATTCCAGAAGCAGCTAAACTCCATTATATCTCGCTTACCCAAGCTTCGTAGAACTGGCCTTTTCTCAGCTACTCAAACCGAGGCTGTTGAAGAGCTATCCAAAGCTGGACTGAGGAATCCTGTGAAAGTTGAAGTTCGAGCTGAAACAAAATCATTAAATAACTCAGTGTCTGGTCAACAATTAGCACCTTCCAAAACACCATCAGGCCTTCTACTTGAGGTATATTGTATGTTGCGTTATGCTAATTGTACATGGCATTAATTTGTCATTCAACCTGGTTATCCCTTACATGTTAATGGAGAATAGTTCTTGTTCAATATTTGTCTTTCGTGCAGTCAATATGTCAACTTATCTTTTCTTTCTGCAGTATCTGGAATGTGAAGCAGATAAGAAACCATCTCAGCTTGTTGATCTCCTTGTTAAGAACAAATCTAAAAAAATTATCATGTAAGTTGTGTTCTATATTGTAAAAGGATGGCAAAGCAATCTACATTATTAAGGTCTGATGAGATATCATTCGTTACGAAAAATGATTTCCATAATCTGCAGATACTTCATGACATGTGCTTGTGTCGATTACTGGGGGGTTGTTCTTCCATGTCTCACTGTATTGAACGGCTTCTCTCTGATATCTCTTCATGGGAAGATGAAGCAGGTAAAAATTCAAAGATGAGCAGAGGTTGTTGGTGAAGAAATCTCCAGCAGGCCGCCGTGTGTTCCGACATTTTCATATTTTTTTCTTTTTCTTTTTTTTATGCCTGACAGACAGCAAGAGAGAAAGCATTGACTTCATTTACATCTCTCACAAGTGGCATTCTTCTGTGCACTGATGTTGCTGCACGTGGACTTGATATTCCCGGTGTGGACTGTATAGTGCAGGTAGTGCAGTAACTATCCACACTCTGCAGCGTTGTAACTTTATGAAGAGAATGTTACTTTTAATTTTTGAATTTCTAATGTTAATTGATAGGTGAAATATTTTTTTCATTTAATCTTGCAGTACGATCCCCCTCAAGACCCAAATGTCTTTGTTCATAGAGTTGGTCGAACTGCTCGGTTGGGTAGGCAAGGAAGTTCCATTGTTTTTCTGTTGCCAAAGGTGTAGCTTATCACTTCTGCATTGAAGCAATTATTATTAGCTCTTAAATATGTTATTCTGAATTCTTTTTGTTCATGTTATTTTCTATCTATTGCTTCCACTTACAACAAAAGTGATCAATGTAGTCACTTCTTGCAGGAGGAAGCTTATGTGGAATTCCTGCGCATAAGAAGGGTTCCTCTTCTGGAAAGGAAATGTGCAGATGATGCACCAGATGTTGTTCCGCAGGTGACCTCAATTTCTTCCAAGCAGTAACTTAGAAGATGATGATAGAGCAAAAAATCCTGATTAGGTTCACAATGCTATTAGCATAACTAACCTTGATGCCATGAAGCACTATGGTCAATCCTGAATGACCATTTTCTCTTATGGTGCATGTATCATTGTCAAGCTTATTTGGATTTGATTGCCAGTACTACACACTGAAATAATTTGTGATTAATTATGGTACTCAATTCTGCTAGTTGTGTCACATGTTGAGATATGATTTTTTGCCCACATGTTTCAAAAGTTAATATCTTCACTGCTATTATTGTTATATTCTAACCACTGGCTTGTTTCTAGATACTGTATAGCATCATATTTCATAATTTTCTTTTCTGCTATGCCCTTCTATTTTTGGTCATTGATCCAATATTTCTGGTCGTTACCTGTTTCAGATACGATCTGCTGCTAAAAAGGACCGTGATGTCATGGAGAAAGGACTGAGAGCATTTGTTTCGTACATTCGTGCATATAAAGAACACCACTGCTCTTACATTTTCAGGTTAATAATCATGCTTCATCCTGTTCCTAACCTCCTGCCCCCCAACCCACAAAAAAACATAACCCCTAACTGGATAAGACCATCTTTAGGTTTCCCATCCTAGAACCTTTACTTCTGCTGGACTGTAACTGGGTTCGCCTTGTATTTGTATTTTACAGGTGGAAAGAACTTGAAGTTGGGAAGTTGGGCATGGGATATGGCTTATTACAGCTCCCATCAATGCCAGAGGTAAAGCACCACTCACTTTCAACCAAGGATTTCACTCCAGTTGACGACCTCAATTTAGAGGAGATCAAGTACAAGTAAGAGTTCTTCACTATGCCTTGCTTACCACGTTAATTGTGAAGAAGGGACTGTTTGTTATGTAGCAGCAATTACAATACCAGTGTATGAGTACTCATGACTAGACATATTAGGCCTGAAATTGTTGAATGTTCTCGTCCTTAGTCTGATTTATTATTTGATTCATATTATTCTGTCATAGTTATGCAGCTTCAAAAATTGGTTTGTCCCCTCACTTGAGCTTTACCTGTATTTACACGAATCTTTAAGGCTCGAACTCCTTATCCCATGCATATCTCGTCCAGTGTCCACATGGACATGGTGTCATAAAACTTCATCTTCTTGTTTTCTTATAGCGACTGAGTGCTAATAGCCAGTAATTGTGATTAGGGATAAATCTCGTCAGAAACAAAGACAGAAAAATTTGCAAGCCAAGAAAGAAGCACGGCAGCAAGAATCAAAACCCCAAAAGGTAAGCAAGACCCCCAGTGTTGCAGCTACTGCCATGAGAAAGAAAACTGCTAAACAGAGACGAGCTGCCCAGACAGTTGAGGATGAAGAAGAGTTGGCTCGGGAATATCGTTTATTGAAAAAACTGAAGAAGGGGACAATTGATGAAAGCGAATTTGAAAAGTTGACAGGAACCGATGAACTACTTTGAAGTGCATGATTTGCAGATAGCTATCCTGTGAATTTACATGAATGGATTATCACCTGCGACCTGAATATGGGCTTTAAAGTTGAGGAGCCAACTTAAAACTCTTCTTACCCACTGGCTAAGACATCTGAAACTTGCCCCGAAGACTAAAATTCAGCAAATGTTGCAAAGTTTTGATGCAGAGAAACTTCACATCCGATAGAGAGACCTCCGATTCCCTCCTAGTTTTTGGGTTTGCATGAGTGATTCAAGTGGTTGCTTCTGTTGCCATTTTTTTTGTTCTCTCCTTACCTGATGTTGGTGTTAGTGGTTGTCAGTGTACGCTTTTGATGTTGATATTAGTACGAATTCAAATTGGAAATACATCAGTGGTAAAAGGCTTTGATACGAGAGATGCACTTGCTTGAACCGTATGCAACCGAAAATATTATTAAAAACATCTGAGCAGATCCCAACTCGTGGTTCCTAACCATGTGATGACATAAACTTTCAGGTCACAAGAGCAGGCGTGCATAAAAAAGAAGCATGGTAGACTTAATTTGGAGCAATCTTCTTTAATTGTATGCTAGTCTTTGTACTATCTGAAGCCGAAGTCTTCAACCCTTCCCGCGGAAAAACCCAGAAGCCACATATATTGACTACTAACGATAAAACACAAGGACCAGCGACACTGAAAACACCAATCAAGAACTAGAATACAAGCATGCATTCAATGATAATCCAATCGAATACAACCCACCAATTTCTTGTACAGCGTTATTATATTGCATATCCTTTCTCCATCACCATCTCTGATATTTCTATGATACAATCCAATGGAACATGTTAATTTACCTATTATGATAGAGAAATGCGAATACATGCTGAGAACGTTTGGTACTGTGTTTGTACCTGCGTTTCGTGTAAATTTGAATTTTTTTTTTTGCTAAAATTGAGTGCGGTTTGTACTTTTTGGATCGTTTTGATGTGCTGATGTCAAAAATAATTTTTAAAAAATAAAAAAACATCATTGGCATGCATTTCGGCACAAAAAGCTATTTGAAAAGCACCCGCAATCACACTGCCAAACACGCTCACTAAGACCCAGAGAAAATCACCAAATCTTTATTTTCTGCAAGGACCCCTGTAAAATAATAATAATAATAAAATGCGTCATTTCTTCCGCAGGATCCTTGCCTCTGATATATACAGTATCAGCATTGATTATATCAAATATTTTTAGCAGTAACCATTTACCTATAAACTATCCTTTAAAGAAGTATGGAGCATGGATATCCTCAAGTCTGTTTCCTTATTTTGCCGTATTTGTTGTGTAACAATGAACGTGAAGCACATGTCCACACGTGCTTTCAAGTCTTTCAAAATAGTCCCACCAAACATCCGCACCAACGGCAAAAAACGGCAAAACAAAGTAATAATACACGACTTTCTATCAGAGAATCAAGTTAGTCTGATTACACTTGATTCTCTGATCAAGTTAATGGAAGAACTTCCTGCCAGAATCTTATATTACAATCACCATTGTCAATCCTTGGATTCAATACATGTAAAAACTGCCAAATCCCGAATCTCTTCTTGCAATCCCCTCCTCCCAAGTCCTAACCATGTCTGGATCAAATGAACACCAGTCCTCTACCGTGGACCCACCTCCTCCCAAGTAAATAACTTCAAGTGCTTTCACTACTCTTTTAACGGATGTTACGTTCCTGTTGAGATTTCTGTTGAGTTTGGAGACAATAAAGACACATTAAGTTGGAAAGGAAGGGAAGAATTCAGTGCTACTATTTAGGCTGGGGGATTTCATGACTGAAAATTAGGGGAAGATTTTCTGATAGTTTGTTGGGAGAAATCATGGTTGAAAATGAAATGTGTGCTCCCCCATTTTCAGCTATAGATACTGGCCATCAGTAAGAGCAAGATAGAGCCGGCAGAAGTAGCTTGAAGCAGCAAGCAAGGCAGAGAGATAGAAAGAAATGTGAGGCAACTATATAAAATGAGAGTTGAGTTGATGTGTTCCTCCTCCTCATTTCTCCCCTCGTTTACTGTAGATTGTAGTTTTCTCTCTATTTAATGAAATTGGCTGCTCTGTGAACATAGATAGTTGCCAAACATTGTGTTCTGACATCAATCTTAGTCCTAACAATAGCTTCTACTTTTTTTTTTCTTCAGAGTAAGTCAAAATTTCTCTCCTTTTCGAAGTAACAACTTGGAAAACGAAATACCGGGGAGTATTGCTCGACCAGAAAAGGGTACTCGTAAAAGAACATGCCTATGCGTTACCAGAGCATAACCTCTCGCATAATTCTTTATTTTATTTGTGCTAACATCTCAAACCGCAATCCAGAATCTTAAAAGCCCATCACTACTTGCGATACATGAAGTTTCCTGGTAGTAACAATAAACAAAGCATTTGCTTGTAAGTAGAAAATAGATTTTCACTCCTTTTAGATTCGCTCCGAAACCATACCAATGACCATAACACACCATAATGATGATGAAAAAAATACTCCAAAACATAAACTAAAACTATATAAAGAGATTACTTCCTACTGTCTTGTCTCTCAAAACAAACAGGCAGATGAGTAAGTGCTTATATCTCTCCTTCCGTCCTTCGTGCCTGCATCAACCGCCAAACCCTAGTCACTCTGCAATTTCCTTTCTCTAATACTAAAAAATATGAAATCCAATGACCCCCCCACAAGATCAAGAATCCTCCACCATTGATCGCACTCCTCCATTCCAATCTCATACCCAATCAAAACCTTTGAAGAGCTTGAAACTCGTTCTTAGTTTGAATCTTTTCACTGCCCATTTAACAAATCTTATGTTCCTTTAAAACCCAAGTCTTAGCCAAATAGGCCTAGGCTTCTTGTTCGCCATGATATGCAAGGAGGTCATGTGAATGACAAGTGGGTTCAAGGAGGGACTAATCCTGATGCGTATGCTACTTGGCATTGGTATTTGATTGATGTTTTCGTCTACTTCTCTCATAGTTTGGTTACCTTGCCTCCTCCTTGCTGGACTAATACTGCTCACAGACGTGGTGTCAAGGTACTTTAAATTTCTTATTTATGTCTTTGCAGTTCTTGAGCTGGAATGTTTATATATATATATATATATAAGTTAATTTAGTATTAGAACTAGTTTAGTTGTTGAATTTAGCGAATTGTTATTGATTTTTGGATAATTATACGTCAGGAGATTCTTTTTAATTTTTTTTGGAATTGCCCAGGAGGCTGGTTTGCGTTGGCGGGGCAGGCGACAGAGCTAGCTAGTTGCAGAGGTGAAGGCCTCCGAGTATAAATTATGGCCATTTTGGAGTTTACGAGTGAAAAGTTTTTTTCTTTTTGGATTATTTTGAATGGGCAGGAAACTGATTTGGTAGTGAAGTTGTGAGTTCTGGTTCTTTTGTAGCTTACCAAAGTCCTTTCCTTTTCAGTTTGTATTGATGTTTGAAAAGGAAGAAAGATTTGGTGCAATAATGTCACATATGGTAGGCTTTTGCATTGGTTATCAATAGTTCAAATCTTCTAAATAACATATTTAGTTGATTTTAAAAAATGGCTGGTTCAATGGTAGTGTACGTTATTGGTATAACCTTTGCCGGGAAAATGTAGACTTTTTTGCTTTGAGTGCCAAGTTCAGAGCTTGTTCGTAGAAGATTTTTGCATTTAACTCACAGAGATCAGAATTTGGTGTATCCGAGATTCAATTTTTACTCTCATGGAAAAAGAATTCAGTTGAAATTGAAAAAGAAACCACTTGTTTTCTGTGGCAGTCCAGGCATTATGGTAGTGGTTTCCTTGGGTGTAATTTTTTTTTTGTAACCTATATTATTCCCACTTGATGCATTGTTACAAGTGACTGGCTGGAGATATTGATGCATTCGATGTTATTCCCTGTGCCTGTTGATGGAAGGTGTTTGGGACTTTCATAACAGAATGGGATGAAGGAAAACTTGTCCGCAATAAATTGCTTGCAACAATGAAGTCTGCTCGGATGAATGCTGAGCGATTGGCAGAGCTTGCTGTTGATTTGGGCTTTGATGGATGGCTGGTATGTAGTTTGTTAAATTTTCCTATGTTAAAGAATTTGCAACATGTCATTTCAATCACTTTCTGGATGTGCGTGAAAATACTACTTAATTAGTGCAGTCCTCAATATAAAGCCTCTTTCTTTGACAATTACTGCCAGAGAAATTTGCAATTTTCTTTCAATCTTTGATACTGTCGTGTATTATACAAAGAAATATGTTAAATATTTGAAGCGACAAAGAATGCTTTTCCGGAAGAAGAGCGGAAAGGAGTTTGGATGTGTTCTTCTTTCTATTTTGTTTGCTGTGGGTATTCAGTTGCGGTGGCAATTGCTCATTGCAGGTTAATATGGAGGTTAATTTGCACAAGCAGCAAATTCTTAATCTTGAAGAATTTAGAACCATCTAACCCATACAATGCATTCCTTGATGCCTGAATCTTTGGTCATATGGTGAGTATTAAAAGTGCCACATTCTACCTGTCTATCCTGAATTTTCTTTTGTATTGCTTGTTACAAATTATGCAGCTATGACAGTGTCATAACCACTGAATATATTTGGTGGTAAGATCAACTGAATGAAAATAATAAATGTTTCTTTGACATATGTGATGGCATATTTGTAAACTACACATGGAAGGTACCAGATTATCTTGTTCTCTTCCATATAGAGTTAATTTTGTTGTTCCATTTCTTCATGTGTGCAAATTTAATCATTTTCTGAGCAGAGTAACTATCCAGATCTTTCAGCTGCTGTGGCTGGAAATAGAAAGTTTGATGTCTACATGGGAATGGATGTATTTGGAAGGAAAACTTTTGGTGGTGGACAATGGAACGTTGGTATCATTCCAATCATTTAGACATGTTAATCTTAATTACAAGCTCTATTGTATGATGTGGTTTCGGTTTCATCATTTTGATCAGATTAAGTCCGTGTCGAAGATATTCCACAAAGTTATTTTGTTCATTCCACATGCATTTTCTTTTTCTTTTTCTTTTTTGTCCAAATGCAATGAATATGCCATTAGTTAACAAGCATGGTATCCACCCATATATTTTGCTTGTGAATATTCTGTTTCAGTTTCTGGAACTAACATCTAGTTTAAAAGGTGAAAGTCAGTGATGATCTCACTATTTTTTTAAAGCAAAGAAAAATGTTAAAATCTGATTTACTTCATTTAAAGGATCATGACTATCTTCTATTCTTTTAGTGGGGTGGAAGCTCTGTTATTGATTCATTGAGTGGGTTTTGTTTGTCTGGGGTTATAGAGAGTGGAACTCTAGAATCTTTTAGAACTTTTTTTTTTAACCAACTGTTGTAGGGAGAACATTTTTCTTGACCACTTTATTATGTTCTATTTCTGGGACTTTTAGAGGATTTCCTTACTTAAAACTTAACAGGGACAGAATGCTCTTTATTTTGATCTTTTAGTTCGCTTTCTTTGTTTATTTTTTGGGTGTTCGAGGGGGGTGTCTTCCTCTCTAGCAGCTCTTCATTTTTTTTAAATGCTCTTTGGTGTTGATTTTACAATTTGCTATCTCAAATCTTGTCAGCTTTATTGCTGCATTGTTGTGGTAAATCGTAATGTCTCAAGTATCCACTTAAAGAAAAAGAAAGGGCATTATGCATTGTACATGCACTTGTTAATGGGCAGAACTTAGGGAATTTATTTTGCTTAAAAACAAGACTTTTGGAGCAAATACTGGAGATTCAGCCTTTAAGACATGGACAGTTTTTTGTATATACAAAAACTAATTAGACAAGTTCAGTTCTCAAGGAGTTTGTTCTTCTTGTTGCACATGATGTCCTGGTCCTAATTATGGTTAGTAGGCAAATAGTCGGTTCTTGATAGTGTAGCTACTAGCAGGTGAAAATGGTGAAAACTCGAAACTAAGCTTGCATGAGACCTTGAACAAAGTTTTCCAGCAGAACCTGGTTCCTTAAAAGTGCCAGGAGTTTGTTAAGCATCCAAATGATCCCTCTTCGCACGGGCTCTCCTCATCATGCACCAGGAAATTACCTGGATAAATCCTTAAAGGTGGCCTCGTGAGGATGGAATGATTCTGGGCCTGTAGGGAGGATCAATGTCATAACACAATTGTAGATCGTATTCACCTAGGTCGGGGGAACTACAAGATCAATCAGTTAGGTCACACCTCCTTCCAATTGAAACAATTGGATATCTGTCCTTGTATCGAAAATGATATTGTGGACTTGTAGCTTTCTTGATGCTTCCTGCTAGGAATGGTACCAGTTCTGGTCACATACGACTCTTATATTCAGGCTGAGTTGAGCCATATATGCTGTACATTTGATAGGAGTTGGCTCTCGTTTCTTTCAGGAAATCATATCATAGCTCTCATGGGTGAATTAATATGATCTATGGCAATACATATAGTGGATGGTGATTTGGAGGAGTTTTCCTTGTTGAATCTTCCTTTCTTTTCATCCATAATGGTCATATCCTTTTGTGCCAAAAACAAAGGAGTGGTGAAGGAATGCTCAAATCATAAAATATAAACTCCCTTTTCTTACTAGGCATGTTGTGAGATCGTTTGTACATAACGGATGGCATTTAGTTGTTAACTTTGTCATTTCTGTACTCTAAGTTGTGGACATAGTTTATTAATATTTGTTAAATTTACATGTTTAAAAATTTACATGGGGTACTATGGCTACTTCTTAATGAAGTATGGTAACTGTGATATCAGACAAAGGTCGCAGTTGGCGTACTAAAGAAGGCTAATGTGTCAGCTGCCATATTTGCTCCTGGATGTTTATATGAGACAAAGCAACCGCCTGATTTTCAGACTGCTCGAAATTGATAATCCTGTTGTCTCTTTTTGCAAAATTTCATGAATTAACAATGTTTTGTCTCTGATATGGCTGTATGCTATCCTGCTTCGACTTCTGGTGCTTCCTTAGCCTTCTAGGTCTCCTGCAAAACTTGTCCAGATTATGAGCAGTGTTTCCTAATACCTGACACAAATCAGCATCAATTTTTCATTAGAGAAGTTTAGATGCTCTGTAATTTTTATATTGTTTTCTGGATAACGAAAGAATATGATGCACTTTGTGCAATGCTTTCTGATGCTGGCTGTTTTGAATATTGCAACTTAAGATTCTCTTAATGCCTTTCTCCTCTCTAGTTGCATGAATGAACTCAATAAGGTCAAAGAATATCATTTTGTATCCCTGCCTTTTGATATGGTTACTCTTTTCAGAGAAATTTTATTTTAAGTTATATGTGCATGCAGCTAAAATAACGCTTTTTTCTTAGAATTCATGATCTTGTTCCCCTGATTTGTGTAAATTTGTTCTTTTCCATTGAAACTGATATCATCTGTTGTTTGCTATGAACTAAAAGTTTTTCCAGATTGCTTAGATTCATTAAATGGCACTCTTTATTCCTTGTTACTTTTCTTCTTGAAAGTCAATTTTTATGCGGGCGTCAATTTTGCATATTCAAGGTTAAACGTGGTCTACTCTTTAAATATCAACACAATTTTCTTTTTCATGAGTTCGATTGTGATGTAATTTGGTGTTTCGAGTCGGTGGGAACTTGTTGCTGAGTCACGGGGAAGAGTGAACAATTATCCTAAGTTACTACCATTTCACTTAAATTTTGATCAGGATGCAACTGCATCCTACTCTTTACACTGATTTTCCTGAAAGCTGGAATGGATAATTCTTGAAATGATTTAGTTGCATTTCTATAGATCATTGGTGATACATAGCCTTGTTGCATTCAGCTTTCAGACTGCAGCAGAAAGCATTCAATAAAATAGCTTAAATCCAGATAAGAATTGTATGCTGTGTTTTATCTCTGCAAGAGAGAGCCAGTGATAGGATTCCTTTTCTCTTGATGCAGTTTCTACGTTGTCCTTGAGTAACCATGTGATTCCGCTACTTGTTGGGACTGATCATTGTCTGAATGTCGTTCATGATCTTCGCAAGTGTAAACGTCAAGCATCCTTCCAAGCACTGACAAACTTGATATTGTTCAGGGTCAAGGCTATGGTGTTTCTGTCAAGGGCAACCAGCTAACAGATGCACCTTGGAACAACATGTCTTGCCAAGGCTTTCAGGTGTGCACCAAAAGAGCTGCTATTAATTTCTTTTAGTATGGCTTGATGGTTTGACATGTTTTGTTTTTCAATATATTTCTTGGAACTGCCAGTTTTTCCCCCCTTTCACCATTTGATTTAATTTTTTATGAAATGGATGGTGTTTTGGAGACACTTCCAACTGTCTCCAAAGTGCATTACGGGGAAACTTTGGATATTCCATGACAGATGTGGTCACACTTGTTCTCTGCTCTCATGTATTTTACTAACAATATCAAATGCTCAACATTCAATGAAGATTGTTTATTCTCACAAAACATTATGACCCTGACGTTATTATTAAGACTAAATTATCTGAAATTACACTGAACTTTGATCAAACTAAACTTAGCCGCTGAGCTTTATTTATTTTTATTTTTTTATTCGAGTAAAATGAACTATTTTTTT
>Ga0325414_1006072_pt1 | contig 12793 bp, 6 predicted proteins | sample PopdelMetagenome_8_FD_206183 | JGI IMG/M metagenome (GOLD analysis project Ga0325414, IMG submission 206183) | Populus deltoides microbial communities from Bellville, Georgia, United States - Leaf-PdKOR-R3 | ecosystem: Host-associated > Plants > Phyllosphere > Phylloplane/Leaf | place: USA... | reverse complement strand
TTTTTGTCCCTCCTCCTTGCGATTTATGAGTCGCAAACTCTTGAAATACTAAGGGAAAAATAAGCTTTTGAAGCACATGGAATCTCCTTGGATTTCTATCTTAATAAATTTAATTTGAATCAAACTTGGGAAAACATATGGGATTAAAAAGAACAACAACATCATAGCAATTATAAAGCAAACCAAACACCAAGCAGCTTACCTTAGGTAGGGCGTACTAGGGGTGCTAATACCTTCCCTTTACGCAACCAGTTCCTTACCCTAGAATCTCTGAAAGACCAGTTAGGTTTTCTAGTGACCCAAATACTAGATAGCGACTCCTTTAAATCAAAACAAAAGACCTCAAAATCAATCAAGGATCGCCGCGACGCCGCGCTCCGCTCGCGAGGGTGCAACAACTCTCTTCACTCTAATAAAAATTTCCCAAATAATCGGCTACCAAACAAACCCAAACCTTCCACTCGTGACATACACAGCACCACTTAACCATGACATATCCCATCGATCTCTCTTCCATGGCCGTCATAGAAGTAGCTGAGTTTATAGAGAGAGAGAGGCAAATCGGTGGACAAGAAAACAAAACAAATCGACTGTTTGTGGTTTTTTTTTTTTTTTTTTTTGTCTTGCAGGTAGCGGTGACCTTCATTGCATGCACAAGAAGAAAAAAAGAAGGCGTCACTTCAGATCCACTAGGTTTCTTCCTTACACCAGCAGCGGTAACGCGGGGTTCCTCGCTCGCACTATAGGTGAAGGTGGCGCCTGAGACCACGTGACACCACTATTCTTGCAGTACCAGTTTAATTACTTCCAACAACTTCTTTGTTCAATCTCAGCAGTTCCAATTTACTTCCAATATTCTAGAAGGTCCATTTTGGATTTTGAAGGATTTTTGATATGTTTGTTGTGATCATTATTTGATAATGATCGTAAATAGGTGTGATTTTAGGTTATGTGAATAAATTAGTAAAAAGAGGATGTGCGTATCTTTACACAAATTTTATTTTTTAGCATGTGTTAGATAAAAAAAAAATCATTTGTTTTAACTAGCATTATGACAAAGTTTCCAAAAAAAAAAATAATGTTTGTATTTTTAATAAAAAAATATAAAACAAATATGAAAGAAAAAGATAATTTTTTTTATAACATGATTTAGCCTTTCTTAAAAATACCTAAAAATATCAAGAAAAATACTTTTTATATTTTACATGCATCATAAATTTAATAACAAGTTTATTAAGTGGACTTGACGTTAAAACTTTTCAAATTTGTTTATTTTTAATATTTATAAATTTATACAAAAGACTTTTCAACAGTAAAAAAAAATAAAAAAAGCAAATTAAGTGCATAATAAATGAGAATCCCATTCGCTCTCTCCTTTTTGTTTACTTTTTATATTTGAGAGTTATATAAGAGGTATTCTTGGTATTAAAAAAACAAAAACATAATAAATTATTATTTCACTTTAAAATGACTAAACTTGTTCCATAAAGTTATAGAATGTGGGGTTTTTTTTCCACCAATAGACAGTCTAATGGCTATAAAAACACAATAAATCCTTAATAATAATAAGATAAATGAATAATATAGTTTTTTTATCCAGATTTTATAAACTAGTTAGGTTTCTAATGACAAAATACTAAGTGACGATTTCAAACCTTGAAATCATGAAAGGACAAGAATTTCTTATTCTTCTCATGTTTGAATTCGATCGGAAGAATGATCAAGACGAAGTCTTATACTTGCGACAAAATACATGCATAAAACTATTGAGATTTTTTATGTTAAAATAGTGTAGAAAGTATTGTCATATTCAATTTTTTTATATTGAAAAATAAAATTATTCAACTCACAATGAATCACAAGTTACAGCTGAACTGGTTTGTCCCCTCCTGGAACTTAAAAGGTTCCAGGAATAAAGTAACGAACTAATGACAGTAAAGAGTTCAAGATTGGATGCACAGTGATGAATATATATATAAAAAAAAAAGTCGGAAGAGGTGTGAACCTAGAAAGAACATGCCATAAGCCTTCGTATATGCACCAAATATAACATTGTAAGCACTTGTTGAAACCCTCAGACTAACCATCAGAATGAGGGGGTAAGCTGTAGAATACTGCAGTTGTACCCTCTTCATAGCAAACAACTTCGGCCAAAAGTACTCAGAAACGCAGGAACACGATCAGATACAGTGCTATGCATGCATGCCATGCAACTTAAAAACAGTATCCATAAAAGTGTGAGCCACTATCTGAGTAGAAAAAGGTTGAGACAAGGCCAAAAGCCATAAAGTGTACATACTTTGTCATTCTATCCACCACAACAAATTAATATAACGTCTTTACCACTGGATTTTAGAAAGCCCTCAATAAAGTCAATGGTGAAATCAGTAAATATTGCTGTTGGAAGAGGCAATGGACAAAGCGAACCTGGTGAAGTCATATTTTCAGACTTGTATTGTTGGCAGATCACACAACTTTTAATGAACTCACGGAAAGAATTAGAATTTCTTCGGTCCTTTTCAGTACAAAATTGCAAAAGTCTCTTAATTGTAGCAGTAACTCCAGAGTGACCTCCGACTGTGTGTCTTCATGAAATAATTGTAAGATATAATGTTGCATCATAACATCATTTCCCACCACTATGGTGTCATGCTTTTGAAGTAATTAATGTATCATCCCATGAAAAACTGCTAGAAGAAGAAGGATCTTGTTGAACCTTATGAATCAAATTCTTAATGGATAAATCAGAATCCTAAGAATCTTCATCCTCGTCAAGCAATTATGTGCGGAAACGGATGAAATTGCTAAAGATGGTAATTCAATCCCTGAAGTTTTAAAAGATGCATAAGCAACCCTCTTATTAGACCCTTATATATATAGTAGATCATTTCCCGGCACTATAGCTGCGGTTGAATCAAAAAAATTTATATAAAAAAAATATTCATGTGCTGTTAGTGTATTTCTTATCAGAGAATTTTTTTTAAAATTAATTATATGGAGATTGACTTGATATGATCTGGTCGACTTGGCAAGTCTAAAGACCATCCGGACAACCAGTGAAAATATACTTTGACTAAAAAAACTAATCAAGACAACATCTTTTTTAATTTTTTTTGAAAAGACAACATATTATATCAACTTGAGTTAACCTGTCAAATCTGTCACTCAGGTTATGAGACCCTAATGACTTTATAGAAAGCAAATAAAAAAAATATTAAACATAATTCTAAATCAACCCAGTGTTAATTGATGAAATAGAAAACAAAATTCAACTAAAAAAAGTCAAGTCAACCCGGGTTAACCTGTCAAACTTGGGTCATGAGATCAGGATAATCCCATAGAAAGCAAATCAAAATAAATTATAAAACTCAATCCTAATCAAACCCAATGTTGAAGGGTGAAATTAAAAATTAAAAAATAAAAAATAATTGAGTAAACCAGAGTCAAACAACTAAACCCTTAACCTGAGTTATAAGACCAACATAATCTCATAAAATGCAAACAAAACAAATTATGAAGCCTAATTCCTAATCAACCAGTAATGAAAGATGAAGTTGAGAAAAATTCAACTATAAAAAGGATAAAAAAAACTCGAGTCAACTAGCGTAACTCGTGACTCAAGTCATAAAACTATGATAGCCTTATGGAAAGTAAAAAAAAAAAAACTATAAAGCTCAATCCCTAATCAACCCAATATTTAAGGATTAAATTGAAAAAAACAATTATAGGCAAATAACATGAGTTAATTTGGGTTAACTTGTCAATCTCGGGTTAAGAGACTAAGATAACTCTATAGAAAAAAAAATTATAAAGTTTAATTCTCAATCAACCTAATATTGAAGGATAAAATTGTAAAAAAAATAATCAATTAAAAAAAGGACAAAAAAACTATGAGTCAACCAGACTAACATACAACACTTGTGACCCAGATCATGAAATTGTGATAACCCCATAAAAAGTAAATAAAAAAAATTATGAAACTCAATTCCCAATCAATCCAACGTCGAAGGATGAAGTTGAGAAAATATATTAATTAAAAATAAAAAAAAAACTCAAGTCAACGTGACTAACCCACAAAACTCATGAAGTCGAATACTCACTAAACTCAATATTGGAGGATGAAATTGTAAAAAAACCTAAGTTTGAAATTAAATAAAAACGTCCTCAAAAATTTTAAGGATGAAAGTGAAAAAAAGCTTTGGCATTTCATTGTTCATTGCTACAGTGAAATGCGAAGGCCTTTTAGTGTGTGTGTGTGTGTGTGTGTGTGTGTGTGTGTGTAACTGATCTCATAATCAAGCTATAAGCATTTCATGGGAGCTTTTTTCTAAAACAAAAATGCTCTAAACTCTGGTGATTTGACTTATTAATCAAATGCTAATCAGTCAAGCATTTCTGTCATTTCCTAACAATAAAGAATATAACAAAAAACTCTTTCACTACCAGAAAACTGTCTAGTAGAAATACCAACAAAAAAAGTATCATTGACAAATTATGGTGATATTACCAATAGAACATGACATTATTGTTTCCATCAGTATTCACCGACGGAAAAAGTTCCATCAGTGAATACAGAGGGAATTACTTGTGGAATTAAAATAAAAAAATTATATAGGTATTCTCTTGTTCATTTCATCGGTAAATCTGACGCGTCAATATTGCCCATAGAATTATCAATGAAAAATGATGTTCGTTACTTTTCATCGAGGAATCCATTAGTAATATTTAAGTTATAATTGCCACATGACCCCCCTTCTTCCCTTCTCTCATTTCTTCTTCTTCTTTTTTTTCTTCTTCTTCTTGTTAGTTTTTTCTATAGAAAACAATACTTTTACCCTCTTATTTTGTCATAAATCAAGCTCCCACCATCATAAATTCGATCACTCCAATACTTAATTTATCAGTATCCTTATTTTGGTTCAATTGTTTTTGAAGATTCGCCACATCAAGTAAGCAAACCTACCTATTTTTTATTTTATGTTATTTGTTTTGGTATTTTCATATAGTATATGTATTTTTTTGTGTTTACTTGTTTTATAGATTTTTTCTATAGAAATTTATTGTATGAATGTATGATTTATACATGTTAGGGTTTGTTCGAGATTTTAAAAAATTATATTTATTTGTCATTTGATGAAATTGAGTTTTATTTTTGTAACTTAGGTGATTTATAATGAACTAAATAAAGGCTTATTTAAATGTAGACAAAGAACCCAATGTAAATGCAGCTAGGTTATTTAAACTTTTGAAAGATTTTAACAAACCATTATGTGATGGGTGCATAAATCACAACAAGTTATTGGTCGTTGTATGGGTGTTTACAATCAAGTCAAGTCATAGGCTGAGTGAGGCCAGTTATGATGGAATCGTCGAATGGGTGAAGAGTATCATGGGCTGAATGAGGCCAATTATGATGGAATCGTCGAATGAGAGAAGAGTATTTTACATGAAGGGAATAGGGTAAAAGATAACTTTTATATTGTTAAATCCAAGATAAAACTCTTTAGCCTAGTATACCAGGAATTTACATGTGTCCAAACTTTTACATGGTATACTACCGTGAAAATACAGATTTTACCAAGTACGGAACCCACGGGTATGCTTGTTATAAACCCAAAACTGTTAGGGGAAGGACTTTTTTCATACAAAAAAAAAATTAAAGTACTTCACAATCACTCTTAACCTGCAAAGGTTATTCATCTCTCCAAAGATTCTTGAGCACATGACATGGTATCTTTCACATGATGCGATGGATGGAGTCATGATGTACCCTTCCAATAGTGAAGCTTGGAAGTAGTTTAATAGGGTGCATGTTTAATTTTTAATGAAACCACATAACATACATCTTGGGTTATGTATAGATAGATTCAATCCATTTGGGTCATTTGTTGCACCATATTCTTGTTGATTGGTGATACTCATGGTTTATAACTTGCCATTGGAGGTGGTATGAGGTCGGAGTTCATGTTCTTATCTATGGTCATACTTGATCTTAATAGTCCATGTAGAAATATAAATGTTTGTTTTTTTACCATTGATTAATGAGTTGAATCAATTTTAGTCATTTAGAACTTTAAGGTATTGTCTCAAGAAAACATAATTTTCAGATGAAGATGGATTTGATATAGATTATCAATTATTTTCCTCCGTATGAGATGGTTTCTGGTTGGAGCACGCTTGAAAAATTAGCATGCTCATATTGTATGGAAAATAAGAAGGCTTTCACCTTAACAAATAGTAGTAAAATGTCTTTTCTCTTTATTATCATGGGGGTATTTGTCAACCAATTATAAGTACAGAAAAAACATAAAGAACTTCTTTATAGGTAGAGTTGAAAGGAATGTTACATTGTTGGTACTATCAGATAAAGAATTGTATGATGTAGTTTAGCAGTACAAGAACATTGTGTTTGCTTTTCAGTCTGATAAGTAGAAGTTTCATAGTTTTGGTGTGACCCATAATTGTGTAAAGCAAAGTAGTTTTTAAGAGCTTTTTTATTAGAAAACTAATTTCCTCTTTTATAATCTGGATGTCATGCATATAAAAAAAATGTTTCCAAAATATTTTTAATACGGTGATAGACGTGAAAGGCAAGATAAAAGACAATATGAAGGCTAAAATAGATATACTTTATTTTGTCAACGTAAGAATATGGAGTTAGTTTATGATGGGTTATATGTTGCAAAGCTCAAAGCCAGCTTCGCTTTAGATAAGAATGCACGATTATTTATCTATCAATGGATTAAGAGTCTATATTATCCTGATAGATATGCTTTGAACATATCTAAATTGGTGAATTTAGAGGATGATAAATTGTATAGAATGAAGAGTCATGACTGTCATATGTTTGTGCAAACACTCATTCCATTTGCTTATAGGAATATATTGCCAAAACGGATATGAGATGCACTCATGAAGATCAATTATTGTTTTAGAGATATATGCTCTAACAAGTTGCATACCCAACACATGAAGAAGCTTGAAATAATTATCGTTCAGATAATCTACAAACTTGAGATGATATTCCCTTCATCATTATTTGGCTCAATGAAGTAATTACCCATATATTTACTATTTGAGGCAAAAGTTAGAGGTCATATCCACTATAAATGGATGTATCCATTTGAGAAGTTAGAGATTACAAATACATCCTAAGTAAATTACTGTTATCTTTTTTTTTTAGTTAAGAAAATTCATTTATTCAAACTCTATTTAATTCAATGTAGATACTTGCTCAACCATAAAAAAAGGGCTAAAAACAAGGTGCATGGTGAGGCTTCAATATGCGAAGCTTATGTTGTTGAAGAGATCTCAACATTTATCTCGTACTATTTTGAGCTTCATTTGAGATCAAGAATCAACTGCTTTCCAAGATATAATGATGGTGAAGAAGTCCCTTCGAGTGAGAATTTATCAATATTTTTCCGTCCTAGATGACCTTTATCATAAAATATAGTGAGGTGAAGATACTTGATAAAAATCGAATTCAAACATGCACATAATTATGTGCTATGTAACTATGAATTGACACCTTTTACTCAGTAAGTACAATAATAACATGTTGCTGTTTTAAATAATTTTCTCTTATATTCTCATATAAACTAATAGATTAAATAATTCCTTGAAGGCAACATGGTTAATTTTTACTATCCTAAAATTCACACCTGACTAAATTTAAAATATTTCAATTACAAGATGATTAATTTGCTATATGGTTTAGAATACATGTAAGCAGTACTTAATGTTTCTTAAGTCTTGTAATACTTAATTTCATGAAAACCAAACTTAGAGGTTGTATCCAAGTTGTTTAGGATGGTAACAATTAAGTAACCACGAGAGATGATGTCTATTAACTTAATATGTTTTTTTTTTCATATCGAGTTCCTTCGTTCACCAACTTAGAAGAAAATTAAAATTTTTATATCATTGAGAATATTTTTGTTGATGTTGATTTTGATGCTGGGAGATTAAATGATAAATGAGAACCAATTGACATACAGAAGTTGATAAAAATGATCATATCAACGAGCTCCAATTCAATGAAGAAGATTATAATGGACATGATAATGATGATGAAATTGAAGAAGAAGAAGAAGAAAAAGAAGGCAGTTATGATTACAAAGATTTTGAACTGATTTTAGATGTAAGACATCAATGTGTAATGAAATTGATATTAATATAATTTTTTCATATGTTGTTGCTTTATAATGAACTATTATTAACACAATTGGAACGTTTATTGTTGTGATTTTATATATATAAAAAATAGTTGACTATGTTATGATTTTACTATATTTACAAGTATGATAAATAAGGAATAAAAAAGCATTAGGAAAAAAGAAATTATTTTATATTGATGGAAATACTGATGGAATGCAAATTACCAACATAATTATCGACAGACTAAGGCCCTTAAAGAGTAAAAAAAAAATTATAGGACTTTGTCGGTGTTTTTTACTGATGTAATTATTGACGGACTTAATCTCCTAGAAAGTCTTAGAAAGTTAAAAAAAATTACAGGACTTTGCCACTGCTTTTACTAATGGAATTACCAATAGACTAAATTCCTCATAGAGTTTCAAAAAGTTGAAAACAATTACATGACTTTGCCATTAAAAATTCATATCACTGATGAAATGAAATTTTATTAAAAACTCTTGAGGGGTTGGAAAATTTTGGAGGTTCTAAAAAAATCTCATTGTTAATTACCTACGGACTTTAAAAATAGATATTTAATTGTCCATTGGTAATTATGTTAGTAAAAAACCCCATTATTAAAAAAACTACAATCCCTAATTCCATAAAAAAAAAAAAAACTTGTCTTCCTCTCTTGCCCTCCCCTACCATCTCCTTTCTTTCCATCATCCTTTCTTCATGTCTTTCTCTCTCCCTTTCTCCCTCCATCATCCTCTCCCCTTGTGTGTTGTACTCGACCAATGAAGAGAGATTGCCAAGTCTTCATCCTTCACGGTAGGTAAATCTTCCTCCTCTCATCATCCTACCTTTTTTTATTAATAAAACCCTTGTGTTTGTTCGTCTTGATCTTTTAAGATTAAAGAAAATTGTTGCTTCTCTTTTATAATTTCGTTCCTTTTTACTTTTATATATGATTTTTGTTTAGGTTATGATCTCTAGGTTTTTCTATGCACGGTAATTCAAAATTAAAATGCTAATATTTAGGTTGAAGTCAATTTCCTGTGCTTTTTTTAGTGAGATTATTTTTGTAATAAACATTTTTAACCTTTCATTTTGATTCTATTTTTTATTTTTATTTTTTGATCAATTTCTTTGACCGAATTGAACTTTAGAGGTACCCGGTGATTCACACTAGCCAACATTGTTTTGCTTGCCTCTAAAAATATCTCAACTATTCCAGCATTTTCTAGTCATCCCTAACCACTTTAAAGGTTAATTTTTAAACCCACATAAGCTTATGGATGTTTTTTTACAACTTTGTGATAAATTGTTAATTGTGATAGATTGATAATTGTGTTCATAAATTGATAGTTGTGATGGATTAAATTAATTGTTGATTGGTGGTGAAAATTAAATCAATAATTATTATGGTTTGGGTTAGTTATTGATTGGTGATGATAAATACATTTAGTTATAGGTTAAAGATAGTAATTTGATGTTTTTAAGTTTGCTGATTTAGATATGAAATTGATTAGGTTATTATTGTTAATATGAGAATATGAATTGAATTTTAATGAGTTTTTATGTGAATTGAAAAGTAGTTAGTTTTGTTTTTAAATTAATTTTAGCAATTTATAAGGGGGGTTTGATGTATTAGTTGTGAAATTAATGAGGTTATTGTTGTCAATGAAGTTATGAAATTGATTTGAGAAATTTATATGTTTAGTTTAAATGAGAGTAAATTTTGAGGTTCATATTGTTTTGATAGTTAAATTTTAAAATATATTAGGATGTTAAGATGTTTTAGAAATTGTTAATTGAATTTCATGGGTTTTTGATTAATTTTAGTAATTTAAATATTTAGGTTACATAGGAAAAGTAATTTTTGGAATGCTTAAAAAAAACATTTTGATGTATAATTTGCAACTTGTAATTGTGCACATAGATTTCAAAATAAATAAATTAAATATTAGTTATAAATAACAAATTTACGGTATGAGTTATTGATGCGTATTTCCAGGTTTTAAAATCTTTAGTAGTCTTCCGTATAAAAGAGATGCTATCAATTTTTTTTAAAATAAGATATAGTGATACTTTTATTTTTTTTAACAAATTTATTTAGATGATGAAGAGAAGGTCATTAAAGAGTAATACAGACACAAATGTTACTACTTTCTTTTGGCAACGCTTCTGATGAACATGAGCTGCTAGGTGTCAACCATAACAAGACACCTTAGACACAAGCACACTCTCTTAACTCAGGCTCATCGAGTAGGAGGGCGACTTATATAGGGGTTGTCCTTTCTGGACAGGATGTATACACTGGAAAATATATTACTTTGTGGAAGCCCAACCACAACATATAAGTTTTCTTTTCTTTTCCTACATGATAAAAAAAAATAAACAATAATAAATAAAGTTTGAATAATTAATTTTAATGAACAAATGAAAATTCAAATTTACAAATGTTGAGGCTATTTGCACTATAACATTAATTATGAAATTGTCAATGGAAGTTCATTTGTTTTAATGGAGTCAGGTTTTCAAAACTCCTGAATAGAAGCCAATGATTGATGGTTGGTTCGAAAAGTTCAAGGTTAGCATATACATAAATAATTTTAAAAAAATTTAATTTGGTTAGCTTTTTAATTTTAATAAACTAATTATTTTATGAAATTGACATGTATGGAAAGATTTTATTGGGAGGCTGACAATGGTGTGACTAAGGGAGTATAAGAGAATCATAGCACCCTTAAGTAATATTGAATTCAAATTATGATATTTGTTTACAAAAAATATTAAAAACATTTTTTTTCATAATTTTAACCAAAATTTTTTTCTATGAATCAAGTTGCATGATTTTTGGTATGGGACCCGAAAAAAATCAAAATAATATGCAAAATATAAAAAGTCTTTCAAGCAAGGAAGACATAGTCATGTGGAGAGATTTTAGATCTATACAAATGCTTAAGTGTATCTGAGATGCTTATATCCAACATGTGATGTTTGAGTATTTCTTGTGGTAGTCATAGTATGGTTCAGAGAACCAAACTAAGGAGATTCATGGTTCCATAACCATGCACAGTTGCAGGTCCATTATGTTCATTTTGTATGCAAAACGGATGGTAAGATTTTGTTTTATATGATATTTTTTAAAACAATTATTGTATTGTATGAAAATTTTTAACTAATAGAAGCTTGCTTTTGCAGGCTATAGTGTTTGGGCGCTATTCAAAACCAATGAAGTTTTATGTTAAAACCCATATACTGAATAAGGATCATCGGAAAAAAGGTGTATCAACTCGTGGATAGCCGAGCCCAGTAGTCTTTGTTAGTTTGATTTAAAAATTTTTATATTTATATATATATATATATATATATATATATATATATATATATATATATATATTTGATGACTTTTTTTCCAGAAAATATATAACACTCGATTGCATGAGAGGTACAGAGATTATCCTTCAACCCATTTGGAACTCGATTTGGATTTGTGGTTGGAGGTTGGATTTACTAGAAGACCTATAGAAATTGGGTTTATGATATTTCCAAAACTACAACCGATTATATGTGGGCGAACAATAATGTCTTGACCATTAGGACCTCGCAATCGGGTCGAGCCAATAATCTCCAGCAATCTAAGCAATTGTACAAGAACAAGTGCAAGTTGAGATGACCAACTTAATGTTGAGATGACTTAACTAAAGGATAAATTGAATGTCATTGAGTAGTTGTTGGCAACCCTTATCGATCATGTGCTCCCCCTCGTCGCCCTTCTAATTCCGACAAATATATGCTTGTGTTTTTTCCTTCAACTTTTGTTCACTAGATAGTTAAACTGTATTTAATAATATTTTCTAATTTAATAATGAAAATTTTCTTTTTAATTCTAATTTAATTCTATTTTATTTTTTTATTTGTATTATTCTTTTATTTTTTTTAAATAGTTACATATAATAATACCGACAGAATTTTAAATGGATATTGAAAAATCAACATGATTACCGACAAAATAAGTCCATCAGAGAGTTCCAGAGAAATAAAAAAAATTACAGGACTTGTCATTGTTAGATGTAATCCTCTAACAGATTAATTCTATTAATAATATGGATATAATCATCAATGGTTTATTCTATCTATAATATGCCATAATCACCACAAAATGAATACTGGTAAATTGTTTTTAGCAGACTAATTTTGTCTATAAATTCATTGGTTATTATATTACCAATGGATTGACTAGCAAAATATAAATCACCGATGATATGTTTTTCAATAACATGATTCCATTTGTTATTCAATCAATAATTTTATTTTTGACTGAATTAGTGTTTAAACACCGACAAAATATTTCATCGATGGTTTGTAATTTTCTGGTAGTGTTTTTATATACCAAAAGAGCTTGATGTCTAAGTGCTAGAGTCTTGCTTAGAAAAGTAGTTGGATAACCATCTTGCATAAGCATTGCCTAATACTAGTGCCTAAAGATTTCGTCTCAATAACAAATTATTTAGAAAGGTTGGAAAGAGCCAATACTAGAGCAGAACCAATTGTTTTTAACCTTAACAATGCTTCTATATCTATTTATGGAGGCCATCCTTTCCATTACGTGTCACATTTATTATTATTATTATTATTATTATTATTA
>Ga0325414_1006071_pt1 | contig 12793 bp, 3 predicted proteins | sample PopdelMetagenome_8_FD_206183 | JGI IMG/M metagenome (GOLD analysis project Ga0325414, IMG submission 206183) | Populus deltoides microbial communities from Bellville, Georgia, United States - Leaf-PdKOR-R3 | ecosystem: Host-associated > Plants > Phyllosphere > Phylloplane/Leaf | place: USA... | reverse complement strand
CCTTGTCATTTCTCTTATTTAGATGAGGAGTCCTGCAAGGGAGATAATAGAAACTCAAAATGTTTTGAAATAATTTGATTGATGATCTTTTTGGGTACTCAGTTATTTTTACTTGTCCATTCACCCTCTTGGGTACTAATCGTTTTGCTTTGTGGATTGAACTTGGGTTGCTTATAGACTGAAATTGTTGCCGTTGTTTCTAACCTACATATGCTTTAGCATTGGAGATAGATTTTATTATTATTATTCATCAAAATAAAGAATGAGAAAAACTAGAATTATCAAAAAGGTGGACAAAAGTGTCACACGAGGTTATGAAGTAAATATATAGGCATTGTTTGTTTTTATGGTCTAAAATGGATGTATAATTTTCTTTGTGTTAAATTAATTTTTTTAATAGTTTTAAGTTAATTTGATGTGCTAATGTTAAAAATAAATTTTAAAAAATAAAAAATATATATTATTTTGATATATTTTTTAATAAAGAGTACTTTGAAAAGCAAATATTATCATAATGAAAGAAGTTAACAAAGTTTTGATGGAAGAATCTTAGTTAACACGATATATAAAGTATAAGGAGTCAATTGTTATGATACCACAAGGTTTAATATGACATAAGTGTAATACCTCAAGGACTAATGCTGCCATTAATCTCTTTTCTCACAAGGATATATCACAAAATAAATCAAGAAAATATTTTTTTATTTAAGAAAATCCATGTGAGTTAACATATTTATCCGATCCAGCATAAAATTTCTGCTACGCAACCGTAATTTGTTTAATACTTTTCCAAGTTTTTCTTTGAATTATCTTTTAAAATCCTCCCAATGTATATGTTGGTTAACAATGCTACCCTTTATCAATGTTACCATTTATTAATTGATTAAATCATATTTGCCTGAATAATTTTTTGCTACCCATCCATCCACTTCCTAGTCATAATAGTTAATATTATGTAATAGGTTTGATCAAATTTTTTTAATGTAAAAAAAAGTATTCAAGCATTATTAACGTGTTTTCTAGTAAAAAGAGAATTTTAAATGATATATAAGTTGACCTGATATGATCCAATTGACTTAGTGAGTCTAAATGCAACATAGACGATTTGTACAAACATTATTTGACTCAAAAGAAATTTCAAGACATCTTTGCTTTTAATTATTGATATAACAAAATATTGGATTGACTCGGGTCAACTTGGGTTAACTTGCTAAATATACGACCCTGGTTATGAGACCTTGATAATCTCATAGAAAGTAAATTGAAATAAATTATGAAACTTAATTCCTAATTAACTCAATGTCAAATCAACTCAATGTTGTACGATGAAATTGAAAAAAAAATCAATTAAAAAAAGACACAAAAAATGACTCAAGTCAACCTGAGTTAACTCACCAAAACCACTACTCAAATCATGAGACCATAATAATTTCATAGAAAGTAAATCAAAATAAATTATGATACTCAATTCCTAATCAACCCAATATTAAAGCATGAAATTAAAAAAAATCAAGTCAACTTGGGTTAACCTGTCAAACTCATGACCCAGATTATGAGACTCTTACCAAAGGATGCGGTTAATATAGCAAAAACCACACCTGTAAACCAAGTTGATTAACGAGGATTTTTAAAGTCACCCATGAAATACACATAAAATATATGCGGGATCATCATTAAGACCATCATACTTGTCAACCATTAATGAACTGATCAGATTAATCAATTGATGGACCAATGTTTATTGATATTTTTTAGAAAAATATTCTTAGTTAGCCCAAGCCCATTTTAGGCTTTAAATACATAGATTGGGCCTAGATCATAGTTGTGGGCTTAATTCCTAAGCCAATACTGAACACTCATATGGGCTTGGGCATAATGCCCGAGCCTAAGAGTTAAGCGAGTGATGTGAACCTCATGATCATGAGGTCATGCAACTCACAACAAGATTAACAATGAATCCTGAAAAGCCAAAATATGTCTGATAGCAGTATGACACAATGAAAACTCATTCTAAGATACCAACACTATTGGAATACGAATTCTCACCCTATAAATATCAATTCACAAAGTAGAAGTATAGGAAAGACATCACGAAGTTAATTAATCTTCGATAAGTCAATTTAATTCGTTAGAAAGCCAAAAAATACAAGAATTTCTCTTACACAAGATGAATAAATCCAACAACAATAGTATTATCAAGTCCTAATATTTTGTTATTACAAAGAATATTTATACTCTTGATAATAAAAACCCTAATGAATCTACCCTTGTGGGCTAAATTGGCATGCTCACAGAACTGACCCAAAATAAATTATTAAACTCGAAATCCTAAAGAAGCTATTAAGCCCAAACAAGCCTTGGGTTGTAGTTAAAACAACCAAGATCAACTAAGCCTATAAATAACATGTCTTGGGAACGTGTTTTATGGCGAGAGATTTATACTATGCCAGATAGAAGCTTGCTTAAGGTGAAGCAAGATATAGAGAATCATTTATGGGTGGAAGAGGCCAGTGTATTGGGGCATAAACCACCTTGATGAATAAAATTTCAACACCAAATGATGTTATAAGTTGTCTTAAAGAGCATAACTTTTCATTCTTCAAAAATTTAAGAAATACTTATAGCTTTGAATGAACATCCGAGTGTTAGGAGGCCTTCAAAGGACTTAAATTCTACCTCTTATTTATCAAGGTTTTATTATAACTAAGGACATATGAGAACCTTTTTCTCTACTTAGGTATAACAAACTTAGCTATTAACATGGTACTAGTAAGAAAGGAAGATGAAATTTAGCATCTGGTTTATTACTCTAGCAAGACCCTTCAAGAAGCTGGGACAAGATATTTAAAAGTAGAGAAGATAGCTTTGACTTTGATTCATGCCTCAAAAAAGTTAAAGCTTTACTTCCAAGCTTACCAGATCATAGTTTTAATAAATTAACCTCTCTGACAAGTTCTTCACAAACCTAATATGTCAAGATGCTTAGTAAGGTGAACAATTGAGTTAGGAGAGTTTGGTCTCTAGTACTGAAAAAGGTTGACTATAGAGGGATAATTATTGGTAGACTTTATTGTTGAATACTCCTTTAAGGAGACCATACTTTATTAATCTAAATCTCTATCAAGCTTTCAAACACTACTTACTGAGCCAACAATTTCCTCAAAACCTACCCTGTCAATCCCTACATGGAAGTTATATATGAATGAGTCCTTTAATACCGAGGAGAGTTGTGCGTTGATAATGCTCATAAGTACAAAGGGATAAGATTTTGAATATGAAGTCCTTTTTGAGTTTCTAATTACTAACAATGTATTAGAATATAAATCCTTTTTAGCAGGATTAGAACTTGCAAAGACTTTAAATGCTTACCCCTTCTTATTCATAATGACTCTAAGTTGATTGTTGGCTAATATAAAGGGATATATAAGATCAGAGAACCCATCATGCTCAAGTATCTCTAAAAAATTCCAAGATTGTTTCTCTTAAAAAAATAAAGGCAAGGAAATCACTATTATTCGTATACAAAGGGAAGACAACAATCGGGCATACCTTCTATTTAAACTTGCAAGTTCCAATTCAGTAGAGATCCATATGGACGTGTGGATTGAAACTTTTAAGAAGTCAAGTGTGGGGGAAGAAGGACTAATGACCGCCCAATCACCCTTGGCAAGGATTAGAGAAAACATGTGAGGATTAGAGAAAACATGTGAGGAATTACCTATTAACTAGGAAGATACCTTCCAATAGAAATGAGGTTATTATGCTAATTAGGCAAGGAGCTAGGTATTGTTTAGTCAACAATGTCCTATATCATCATACAGTGTTCCCCCAAGTATTTTTCCAGCTAAGATGAGCATTATTTCAGCTATAATGCCACACCACGAGCGTGTTTGGCAGTGTAGTAGCGGTTGCTTTTCAAATAACTTTTCGTGCCACAATGCATGCAAATGATTTTTTTTATTTTTAAAAAATTATTTTTGACATCAGCATATCAAAACGATCCAAAACGTACAAACCATATTAAATTATAGCAAAAAAAAATTAAATTTTGTGGGAACGCAGTTTGAACCGCGTTCCCAAACGAGTTCCACATGCAAGTACTCCAGCGAAGCATTTTGAAATAACCTTGTTTTTCTTACACCAAGAAATTTTGAGGACCTCGTTAAAGAAAACAAATATATTCTTAAATGTCTTCATAAAAATACCAGAAAGACTTGGAGGGCTACTAGTTAACCAAAGTTTATTGATATTTTTTAGAAAAATATTCTTAATTAGCCCAAACTTATTTTGCGTTTTGAAAACATAGATTGAACCTAGATCATAACCATGGGCCCAATTATTAGGCCCATATCAAATATCCTTATAGGCCTAGGCATGATGTCGGAGCCTAAGCACTAGGTGTATGGCCCGATACCCTGTGGGCTTGGGCAACACACCTAAGCCTAGGCACTAGGCCCACGCCTAATGCTTTTTGGGCTTGGGGAACACGCCTAAGCCAAACATTCAGCCCACACCCCATGCCCTTTAGGCTCGAGTAATATAAGTTAACACACTAAATTCGTGACTTGGATCATGTAACTAAAATAACTTCATAAAAATTAGATTGAAACAAATTATGAAATTGAATCTCCAATAAACATAATATTAAAATATATAATTAAAAAGAAAAAACAATGTTAAAATATAATATTAAAATATATAATTAAAAAGAAAAAACAATGTTGAAGTGAACAATATTTTGTAAAAGGTTAATAATGAATTACCCTTTTTTAAGAGGGGGGGGTTTGATACATAGAAAGTGCAAAACAAATTTATAAAAATAATTACTACAAGAATTATTTAATAAATAAAAAGTATGTTTATTAATTTTTTAGATATAATTTGTTTTAATAAATAATAAAAATTATGCGAAAAGAATTGAAATCAAAATCTATTTCCTATATATGTGTGCAAACATTAGAATACTGAATCGATTGTTACTAAATTTTAAAACACTCACTCGAGGAGAAATACAGTGTCTTAATGTTATAATACATAGGCATTGAATAACACACCAGAAAGGCTCGAGTTCTCATCACTTCTGCTGGCATCGTTTCCCCCTCATCCTTGTAATATACTTTCTTGCTTTTGATATGAACTCTGAATTACTTTATTCAATGCTAATCACACAGGACAACAACAATAAATATTGTTGCAAAATTTAGAAAATCGGATTTGATATAAACATCTGCAGGATCTTCGTTGTTTCATTCTTTTTTTAAGATTTAATATCAATAATTGATTTAAAATATTAAAATAATCCCAACCATTTGCTTACAACTGTTATTTAAAATCAATTGGAATAATCGGAGTAATAAATTCACTGGCTACATACTACAGGTAATATCGAATAGAAAACATGCTTAAATCCCAGACTTTTTTTCATTTCGAGTAAGCGTTTGGCTCTGCGGTTCAACCTGCTTTTTACCGAATTTCAATTTATTTTTTTTTGTTTTTGCTAAAATTGAGTGCAGTTTGTACTTTTTGGATCGTTTTGATGTGCTGATATCAAAAATAATTTTTAAAAAATAAAAAAAAAACATCATTGGTATGTATTTCGGCACGAAAAGCTATTTGAAAAGCAACCACTAGCACACTGCCAAACACCCATACATTCATTCTACGGTGTTCCTACCACTATTTTGAATCCCATCCCAGCTCGACCCGAGCCTTGGGCTGGGTTATTTGACTTGCTAATTGTGAGTCAACTCAATTGAACTAAACTCTAGATGATGATATTAATTGAATCTCTCTCTCTCTCTTCTCAAACTCAAACTAAGAGGAAATTGAATCAACCATCTAGCAAGTGATTCGATGATAAAAGCTTGGAATCAAGAGGTTTGCTCTCCCTGTAGTTGCTAATATTGATGGTCACTGGAGGTTTACCTGGTCGTTAACTTCAGGGCCCGTGGGGATTAGTCGATGTGCATGCAAAATAATCTGAACACCCCACGTGAATAAAAAAAATAAAAAGAGAGAGAAATTTAGATCATCTTTGTATTTCTTAATATTTAGCTCCTCTTCTCTTTTAATATTAATAACTATCCACCAAAATATGTCTTTATGGATCATATTGTGCTTGAGTAACAAAGGGGATTGCAATATCAAAAAAGACGAACATCCATTGGGGGTGATAATTCAAAAGAAACCCTTATGTGCTCATAAAATGGACATGCATGCCCAATAATGTAAATAAATTAATCAAAAAAACAAGATCGTTATATTATGCTTAAATTAAGAAGCACAAAAATTTGAAAACCTTAAAACTAATTCTACTATATATATATATATAATCCTCCCATTTTCTTCAAAATGTTCTTAAGCTCCCCCACACACGCCGGAGCATATTTTCGGTAAGTTCTTCTATAGTAGAATTATGACCTCGACTCTTTTGATCGGAACAAGTTCCTGCTTCATTGGAATGCACTACTCGTGGAGCTTCTCTATACACGCTTTTAGAAACATCCTTTTGTGGATTGATGCAGCATAGAAAATAATTTGAAACTGCTTCTTTCTTTCCTGAAAAATTTTACAAAATTATATAAATTATATTAGGAAAACTCACCAAATAATTTAAATTATTAGATTAAGATGATTTTTTGATTAATATCAAAATCTTGATGACCAAACAATCACGAGTTTAAATCTTAATATTATTATTCTCTACTCTAATTAAAATTTAACTATCTAATTAATAACATAAAATAATATAAATTTATGTAAATTTTAAGTGTCTTGTCTTAAAAAAATCACATATTAAATTCATCATGTCTTGCATAAAGACTAAGTATGTTTTCATAGTTTCTACTTTCTACTAAAAAAAAAAATAACAAGAGCAAAACCCTAGAAAAGACGGAGAACATGGCAGCAACATCCCCAATTGTAACCTTAAGATCGATTCATAAAATTACTAACTATTTTTTGGCAAAGAAAATTAAAACCAAAAATTAAAAAAGGGTTTCATGTTCGAAGAAAACTGATCGAACCAGTCGCTAATAGTGTCCATCATGACTATTACTTCTTACCCAAATTCTTCTCCTTACTTTGTCTCTTAATGGAATAAAACTATGGCAGCATGACACATTTATCACATATACATTTAGAGAGAGAGAAAACAAGAGAAATATTTGCTATATCAATAATGGTTTTCTATACTTTCTAGTCGAAGAGAGAATTGTTGCACCGACTGTTATCATTACCTCTAGACTTGCTAGTCTCCATGTCTCTTCTTCCGCGCAGTCCTTTGCTCAAGGAGAATTGTTGGCAGGATAACCAGTAGGAAAAACCTGGGCAATTCGTTAAAAAGGAAAGCTTTTCCTATATTGGCAAGGAACCATAGAAGAGAGCTCTCTATTATTGATGTGGTTTTCCTATGCATCAAATAAGTAATTAGGCCCGATTTCCTTTATTGGTAAGGAACCAGAGTGCTTCTTCGATGAAATCCCAGCCAAGCACCAGAGTCGTTCTTGGAAGTATATGGTAACTAGTTATTTATAGACCCTGAGAGTTCTGTTTCAGGTATCTTGTGGTGCGTGGAGTTTCTAATTATTGTACAATTGATGAAGAGGTTGGTGCCCGCAGCTGGTTGTGGTTGTGCTTGGGGCTGCAGTTTTGCGCCAACTGCATAGCCAACACATGCAATTGGCTATCAAAAGCAGGAGTCGAGGTTTTTTTTGCCTCTGAAGAAGCTTTTGGACTCGAAACACGGCCTGAAGAAATGGTTTTTCTTTGTGAAGCCAATAGTGGTTGGTAAAGTTAGTGCTAACACAAAAATACGGAATATATTAAAGTGTTTGTAGCATGAGTGCAAAAAAGCCATATTGCCTTCTGAGATATACAGGGTCTCTTCTGCTCCAATTGATGCCGTGAAACTCCGGCTAGGAATGAAGGTACAAAGAGGAAAGAAATTGTTTCAAAAAAGGACCAAAACAAAAAAGAGCAATCTCCCACACCCAAAGCTCATAGATCATGGTGCCCGCCCTAAGCACTCCTCGGCACCATACCTAACAAAACATAACAAATCCCATAAGAAGAAAAATGATATTCAACTTAGTTTCTGCCTCTCCAAAATCCAATTTTGGACTCTGCCAATACACTCAACATCAACTTTCAGATACAATTGGTGTGATTTCTTGAACACCATCTCTGCATATCTATCAAGATAATCTTCATATCTCTCATAGAGCACTGGAATTGTCAGAACGATCAGAAGGCCTGTCATAAAAATGTGTAGATTTAGAGATAACTGCGGAGAACAAAGATAGAGAGAACATGAAGAATGCATACTTTTTCAAAGTGTCCATCCTTTTACTAAGGACAATGTCATTTCTTTTTCTCTTTCAATTTGATTCGGAAATAAGGAACATATTTGAAGAAAGGATATGAACTTACTGGCGTAGCCCAGAGTAAGAAAATCAGTTAAGCCACCAACAACAGATATCAGCAACAGGTATGCAGCTGCCTTCAAGAACAACTTTGTATCCTTGCCCAAGGCAATGTCCTGGGAAATTGAGAGCAAAGCATTCAAGCGAGTGCGGATCAAAGAAGCAACCTCAGTCACTGTTTCTTCGGACAGATGCAACCGTGGTAAAGGTGGAGCGGGTCTGGTCAATGGGAAAAAATCCATTAAAGCATCAAGTTTTCTAAAACTGGAAAATTAAATCTAGGAAACTCACTATTACTCAATTGAAAAACTGATAGTCCTCATTCTCCTTCCATTAAAAAAAAAAATACGGGATGATTTTGGAGAACTTCACCTGTAGATGTTAAGGGGATTGGGATGCAGAATTATCATGATTTTGTTATTTGTATAGAAAAAAATGGTAGTGTCGTTATTTCATTTTGGTGGTAAATTTATTATAGATGTGTTAATTTGCCGAAATGAATGGCAGAAGTAACTGCAGCTTCTAAAGAGAATCACACTCAAAGGCCAGCATTAATCCAGAAACAACAATGGCATTCCCTCGAAAGTATTTCTGCAAAATCATACATATGCCATTTGCTTAGTAGAAAAATAAATCCTGATCGGTTTCATCTGACATGCTTTCTGCTATTGACAAAAGAGAAAATGTATGCGGGCGACTAATTCTGGAGTCAATTTATGAGTTAACATCCAACATATAAAGATTTATAGCCATCTATCCACTGGACTGATGCCAACCTTGGCCATGACTGAAATTCACCTATTAAGCCTAGTTCTTTCATCGCTTAGAGTGAATCCTAAGACTTCTTATCACTTAACTGGACATCAGAGAAGCGGCATTGTAAAAGAGCTCAAGGAAAAAGTCTGAAAAAATGTTTTAATGCATGCTAAATACCACATTTTTTGCAATCGATCTTCTTGAATTGTTGAATATTCAAATCGGTCAGAATTAACTGACACCATACAACCTTTAATCATGGTTAAGAATCAAAATTTGATTGGAAGGTACCGATTAAGAATTGCAGCAGATTTGGCCCAGAGAAAGAGAATGACAGCAAGGAGGAGGAGAACACTAGAAACAAGTGATAGAAGAGTGTAACCGGATCTCTCAAACACCACCCAGGAAGATAGAGTAACTAGAAGTATCCCAATTGTAATATTCATTTGCCTCCACAGTATCACATCCGCCACTGTTAAACAAAAGATATACCAAGTAAAACTGCTGACAGAAAAATTATAACACCCATTTAAGCAAAGAAGTATCTATAATCCTTCATTACGAAGAGAACAAAACAAGAAAAGGGCTTCACAGAATTAAATAGCTGAAAACAAATACAAAGTCTATCCACTGCCCAATGGAATCAAGTGCAGTTAATGCTAGGAATTGATGAAGCAGATATGAATCATCATCATCGAGAAAGGATCAAAAAGTCACTTACCAAAACCTCCTCCAAAGATCTCATGAACAGTTCTTTGTCTGTTAAACAATCGACTGGATGAACCCATTTAGATAGAATCCGGTTTCAGATCTCTAAACACCAAAAGAAATAAAAAAAACCAAAAACAGGTATCTTTGAGATGATGTTCAAAAAAGAGAGAAAGAAAAGGTCGTCTTAGCCTTTTTATATACTAGTAATGTACCCTTTTCTTTTCTTTTGTATTGTATTGTTCATTCAGGTGATCAGGGAGGTTCCATCCAATCTAGGACTAGTATGTCTGATGTATCATCGATGGAATGGAAGACTGTCAAAATATGCGGTTGGTGGCCTCAGCATCCAGCCTAAAAGCGTCAGACCGCCCCTAGCTTTTCTATCTTTTCAGCTCTTTTGTTTCTTACTCTTCCACTAGTGTATAAAGTAGTGGGTAATAGATTTTGTATTCGTCTTCGCTGCAGGGTTGGATTTAAAACAAATTTTTTAATGTGCTGAGATGAAGCAAAGAATAACATAAAAGGTCATGAAAAACTTATAATTTTAGTTATTACTCTCGACTCAATTCAAGATATTATATTAAATTAACAATCCAAATGATGAAATTCAAATAACCCAATAAAAAAATTATAAAGCTTTTCATTTAAAAAAACTCGTAACTCAAGTCATTAAATTTAAAATATTTAATTTGAAAAAATCATTAAATTTAATTATCGATCAATTAAATGTTAAAGGATAAAATTGAATAAAAAATTTTAATTATATAAAATAATTTAAAAAAAATAACAATTAAAATAATGAGAATTAAGATTAAAATATAAAATAAATTTTATATTTAATTGAATGGTGAAATTGAAGAAAAAAATCAGTGTAGTAAAAGAAAAATAAAAAAAAATAAGGATCAAAATTAACATAAAAATATTTAATAAAATTGTGAAACTGGAAAAATAAATGTACAAAAGGACCAAGAAAAAATTAGAAATCAAAATAATGAGGGCCAAATTAAAAAATATAATACCTTCAATTTGAATTGAAAGATGAAATTAAAAACCACTAAAACTTTTACAGAATGGCCAAGGATAAAAATTAGAAATCCAAATAATGAGGACCACGTTGGAGAATATAATATTTGGTAAATTTAGATTGAAGGATAAAATTAAAAACAAATAAAACTTATATAAAATGACCAAGATAAAAAATTAGAAATCAAAAAAATAGAGACTAAAGTTAAAATATCAACAATTAGGATGGTCAAGCTGTAATTTTTAAGGGAGTAAGGAGAGAAGAAGGAAAAGGAAAAGGAAAGATCCACCGTCCCCAAACTCGAGCACCAATTAAAACAAGCATCGCACCATCAAGAAGAAAACACGGTGACGCTTCCAATGAAATGATGGAATGGCATTTTTGGGATGTCGAGAGGTGTCACATGCACCGCCCAAGGGGCATTGACGCCTCCCATAAGCTGTCGAGTATCGTACACGCGCGCTCATCCTTTTTTTATTTAGCCAAATACATAATTTCCCCTAAGCTGAGTTTTTAATCACAAAAAAAAACATTGTGAAAAGCCAAAAACACCCCTTGAACTCAAACTTAAATTTTTTTTATTTTAAGAGTATTTTCATATTTTTATTATTCCTTTTAATTGTTTGTTATTTTTTATATTTGTGCAATACCAAAGTGCTATGTGTCTTTAAATATAATAGTCAAGAAACCATTGTGAAAATACAAAAACACCCTTTGATGCCAGGTTTAATTTTCTTACTTTTAATGGTATTTAAGTCATTTTACTATGCCATTAAAATGAAAAAATACTTATTTTCCCCTGATCTTTTTGATAATAATAAATAGACCATGTAAAAAGACCTCAATGTCCTTATAGACATGTTTTAAGTCTTTTTTCTTAGTGGAGAGAACAAACATCATTATACTGTCCAGTTAACAATGATAATAGGTCTAGTTCTATAGTACTTTTCCAAGGCGTTTTAGTTCTTTTTAATAGATATACATTATATACTTAGATTTTACCTTAAGGTACCATTTTCAAAACTAATTTGTATTTACTTATACTATAATTTTCTCTCATTTTATAACTTATGATTTTCTCTCTAGTTTTTCATAATCCAATGAAAATAGAACAAAAATAAAAATTAAGGACCAAACCATAAAACTACATAAACCATATATGGAAAAATCAAGAATCCAAAGACTAATGTGTATTTGACACCCTACGTTATTCCTCTACAATGACAACGCTTTTGTGAGTGGGATATAATGGACTAAAACATAATGAAAATGAAGTTTGAGGATTGAAACATAAAAACATGAAACTACTAAATGTGAAAAAATAAAAACTTCATCCATTAAAGTGTGCTTAGATACGCTGCCATATTCTGCTAAAGTAACAATGCTTTTGTGAGTGATAAAGATCAAGTTTGAGGATTGAAACATAAAACTATAGGACCTAAATATAAAAAAAATTAAAAATTCAGGGACTAATATGCACTTGACACACTACACTATTCCTCTATAATAACAATGCTTTTATGAGTAGGTAAATAGCATGCTAAAACATAATGAAAACAAAGTTTGAGGATTGAAACATAAAAATATAAAATCATCCACTAAAGTGTATTTTGATACTCTCAATTTGAAAAAACAATATAAGTTTGGTGGCTGAAACAATTAAGTGTTCATGAACCTAAAAAAAAGAGGACCAAAATCAACTTAGCAATCAACAGTTTACTTAAGTGTTAAGGAAATTAAAAAAAAAAAAAGTATTTTATCGTGTGTTTTTTTTTTTAGTTAATTGTATAATAATATAATATAATATAATATAATATGCATACGGTAGCATATACGTGGAGAGAAGGAAAACAAAGACATCGCTTATCTATCCCTTGCG
>Ga0325414_1006070_pt1 | contig 12793 bp, 5 predicted proteins | sample PopdelMetagenome_8_FD_206183 | JGI IMG/M metagenome (GOLD analysis project Ga0325414, IMG submission 206183) | Populus deltoides microbial communities from Bellville, Georgia, United States - Leaf-PdKOR-R3 | ecosystem: Host-associated > Plants > Phyllosphere > Phylloplane/Leaf | place: USA... | reverse complement strand
CTGTAAAATTTGGTTAGTAGAATAAAATATATCCTCACACCTCTCGTGTTGCACATAAAAATCAAGGGTTTTTACTCTAATATGCTCACTACACCTTTTACCTCTCCTAACTTGTTTTCTTTTAGTTCTTTAGCAACTGAAATCAACAAATCAAAGTAAGTAGCCTTCGCAGCACAATTGAATTATAATTTTCAGACTCAAGAATCAATAAATATGCTGAAAACAAAGTAAAATGAAACTACAATTATGATTCCGCGAGTAGCAATGCAAATTCGTACAAATTATGGACGAAACAAAGACATGAAATAAAACAGAAGTAAATAATAGTGAAAACAATGACTTGACTCCTAAATAACCCAACTATAATAGAAATAAAAAGATTTGGACAAAAAAAATAGTAAGGATCACGTGTTGGAACTTGACGCAAATCTGACCTGTTACATAATTTTTACGTAATAGAATTGAAACCCAGACCAAATGATCTCAAAATGACCTCAATTTCAATATTTAGTATTTTGATACCAATTAAACAACAAATCTATGTTTATAGGTCATTCTCTTATGTCTAGGTACCCAAACCCCTTGTATGATCAATTTATGGCAAAATTGAACCTTAAATTAAAACCTCAAGCAAACGATATCAAAATAATCCCAAATTTAATATGTGGTGTGATCTCACACCTAGTAGACAAAATATGGAGTTGCAATGGATTCTGAGTTGGTTTTCCTATGGTTTACTAAGAGTTGTGCTTATGCGGCAGAATTGAACCTTGAATTAAAACCTCAAGCACACGATATCACAATAAACTCAAATTTAATATATGGTGCGATCTCACTCCTAGTAGACAGGTTATAAAGTTTGAATTGATCTAAGGTGATTTGGTTATAGTTCACTAAGAGTTGTGTTTCTGCGACAAAATTGAATCATCCTTCAAATTTCATCTAATCTATCTCTCTCTCTCTCTCTCTCTCTCTCCATATATATATATATATTGTGTGTGTGTGTGTGTGTCACTGATATGATTAGAGAGACAACAACAAGATGAAATATAACACTCTTTGTTTGCTTAGATGACAAACACAAAGAATAAGAAGATGAATGACGCAAACACTGAAAAACTTAAAGGAACACTAAAAAAACAAAAACAATAAAAGGATATGACCTTGTTTCGAAGCTTAGCTCTGATACTAACTGATGTGAACCTTGTGATCACGTGGTCATGCAACCCACAATCAAGATTGAGATCTAATCCCGGAAAGCCAAAAAAAGTCTGATAGGAGTGTGACACAATGGAAATCTGCCCCAAGGCACCAACACTATTGGAATAGGTAGAATGACGCCACAAAACCAGTTAATCTTCAATAAGTCAGATTCAGTTTGTTCAAGAACTGAAGAATGCAAGAATTGCTCTCACACGTTAAAACTGAAAAAAAAAATCAGAAGTAATATTCTTCAATGGCTGCTGAAATTTTGGTTACATGTGTTTAAATAATTCTTAAAAATTAACTCTAATGTATCTACCCTAGTGGGCTGAACTAGCCCACATACAAAACTAACCCAAAAACCCAAAATTAAAAAGCCCATAGCCTGATCCAAACAAGTCTTGGATCCTAGCTAAAAACAAAGTATTAATTAAGCCCGAACATGAAAGAAAATAATAAAAATAACTAATATGTCATTAAATACAACTAGCCTTTCTTTCCTTGTGTAGTTAGGATGAATAAGGAATTCTTATAAGAAAATGATTTTGAAATATTAATTAATGAATCATTGCCATACTTGGAGATTATATTGCAGCTCATTAAAGATCCTTGTGGAATTAGGAAATTCCCAAAACAAGCTCCCACATCTTTGTAGGAAAAGGATCTTTGCCAAATAGAAAGTCCACAAGTCAAAAGAAAGTAAATAACAAAATTTGAACAGCCTGTTCTTACAAGTCCTTCTCGAACTCTGATTCACTTGAAACTTTACCCCAACATAGAGCTACCTTTGGGATCTTCAGGTTAAGTTTCATCTCAATCTAACAATTGAATTTCTAGTTATGCTTAAAAGTGTAAAACTAGATAGTAGGAAATTTTATGACAAAATCTGAATCTGACCTTGCTTAGAAGGTATTAGATTGTTTCTTTAAATTATAAACTTGCACTACAAGTCTTAAACCAAAAGTTTCTTTCCCAAGCCATAGAGGTAGTGAAGCATCATTCATCCTTATCAAAGCATAGGAATACATGGAATAAGTTTGGGAATGTCTTAATTTGTGGATTAAGGCAATAGAGCAAGTTGTTATGTTGAATTATTTGAGTTTTATAAATTTATGTAAGAAAAGAAAAAGAACAAGAAAAAAAAAGAATTACTTGTTCTAACTTTAGTGAAGGGTTGGAGATTTGGAAGGTGAAATATCGTTCCTTGGTTTGAATGAAAATTGTTCTTTTAAACAATCAATGAAGGAGGTTAATATGGCTGTAATAGTTTTCAAGTTTAAAATTTCTAGATGGAGTGTTTGATATTCTATGTTTGGTTTTGGGTAATTTTTCTTCATTAGTTTCTACACCTTTAAGCTACCCTACTAAAGATTTCTTACCCTGAACCAAGCCCCATTACAACCCTTATAAAGACATTATGATTTATGTCATGCATGAAATTCAAGTGGTGGAGAAAGAGAATATTTGTAAACTTATGGTAGATCATTTCGAGTGGAACGAAATTGAGTGAAACACTAACCTTTCAAAAACATGAGAAATGAGTGACTATTCCTGCGAGGTCTATGCATTTGGTTACTTTATTTTCAAGTGAAAAAACTTGTTGAGCATTTTTAAGTTGTTTAGAATGTTATTCATGATATGTTATGATGATTTGATTTGAGAGTTTAATTGTTGTTCATTGATGGCATTACATTTTTGACATGGGAAAAGTAAAATTGAAATTTTGCCCGAGGATGTACAAAAGTTAAGTATGGGAGAATTTGATAAGTACAAAATATACATATGTTTTTATTCCCTTCACATTATACGTTTTAATGTATTTTGAGCTTATCTGAACTTATTGGAATTTATTTTTATGAGTATTGCATGCCTAGGAGACCTTGTGAATTAATTGCTAAAAGATAAGAATTTCTGCATTTTATGTTTCGAACCTTACTTCTTGTGACAAATGTTTCACCGAGTTATAATTTTAAAATATGAATGTGGGCTAAATCAAAGTTAAAGTACACATATCAAGCTTTCCAAAAAGGTATTATGGGAAGAAATTCAAGTTTGTTTGGACCTCTAATCAAACCTGCAAAATCGAGCCCAAATCCTCCTTGCAACAGGATTCTATGCTTTCACACTGCATATTCAAACAGGCATTTCCTGAGCCTCGGACATTGAAATCATGCGAGTCAAAATCCTAAAATCATATGCATATCTAGGAATACAACTTTTATGAAGGATGTCAGGTCACATAAAATCGTTTTGAAGGTGAAAATATAGACGCAATCTGAAGGACGAGATTGGCTCCTGATCAGATGAGGAAACTAATGATGCCGAGCATACCACTACGGCTAAGAGTCTGACATATAAATGGTGGGCCTTAAGACCTAAGAAAGGTGAAAATCAAGCCCCTAACATGCTATGAATGAAATAATACAGGTGGGATGGTCAGATATTACAAGAAATCAAGTCAGAAACAAAGTCTAAGTTGCAGTAGAGTTGTGACAGCAACAGAGTCTATTTTCAACACAAATTCTGAGGGATTTAACCAACCTTAAGGACTAGATAAAGAAGGAAGGAGTTAAGTAGCATAAGGGCTTTTAATCAACCTATGAATTATGAAGAAATTTGACAGCCAAGGAAGAGAATAAATAGAGCAGAACATAGCTAAAATAGAGGCTTTACAACATTCTTTTCTTCTCTGCTTTTGTCAATTTTCTAGCAACTATGAACTAATTCTTAATTTTCATTCAAAAGGAATACACACCATCTCTATTGACAAGTTATCAGAAGTAACGTTATCATTACAATTCTTTCAAATTCAAGTATTTATTTTTTCTTGTTCATAATTATTTTATTGATTATTATTCAAGCTTATTGAATTGTTTTGAGATGACATATATACTTTCTAATTTCTTTTCATCCGTAATTGTTGTTAAGGCCTAGAGTAAGAAGTAAAAGAATTAATTTGATTGATGCAACTCTCATCTTGATTTATTAAGGAAGAATAAACTAAGTTAAATTGTCAAGCTTTTGAAAATTTGCTTAGAATAAATGCACAAACTTTACTCCTAAGAGTACTGCTGAGTGAATGAGAATTGCTTTCAATGTTAAATTCGTTTGATGTAAGAAATTGATTAGAGAGCTTTCTCTAATTAATTTACTCATAATCTCATTGATTTCCCTTTGCTTAAGGGATATTGAATTTATTTACTTGACGTGAAAAAATATTTATTTTACTTCGATGATCAACAAATTTATAGGAATGGATGTGTGAATCCTTGAACTAATTTAACAACATATCAATTTATTATTTTTAGAATTATTGTTTCTTTAATTTTTCATTCAAATCCTCGGTTCCTTTTCATTTCAATATATTATAGGAAGATTAAATGAAATTTCCCCTAGGTTCAACCTGATTTTCACGATCATACTATAAATTTATTTTGTTTGTGATAGTTAATTCATAATTATATTTTGGAGGTTCCGACGATCGACCATTTATCAAAGCTAATCATAAATGTTCAATATCCTCGCTGCAAATCATGTGACTTTAGCAATGCACAAAAATTTCCCATAAGTATACTATTTCCTGTGAGTAAAGTTTCCACTTAATTATTTTATGAAATTTTTGTAATATAACTTATTACCATATTTCTCCTATAATAGGAAAATATTTATATAAATGGAAGATTTTAAGATGTTACTTAATTTCACCCTTATTTGATTAAGTTGGAAGTTTAGGAATATTACTAAGACTTTAGTTATTAAATGCATTTCCTTATCTATTTTGTTTCTTTTAATTACATGATAGTGCATGATAGTTTAATCTAATTCAAATCATTCCTTTCCATTATATTATATTATTTTTTATGGTGAGTGAAAAGGATATGTTGTTGATTTTGGTTAAATAAAAAAATAAGGTCTAAGATGGTCCGTCTGTGTTTGTGGATTTTGAATGTGGTATTATAGGTCATAATGTTGATAATCTTGTATCTTGAATTTATGTGCAAACTCTGTCAAAATTTCAGTAGAAAATATATTTCAAAAAATAAAAAGTAAAAATATATGATTATGCTTAAACTAGTCGACTAACTTAGTTTACTAATTGATTCGGTTAACTGCTTGATGGAAGGGGCAGTTAAAATTCCTACTGTCTTAATCGGTTGATAAAACTGGTCGATCAAATTTTTAGATTGAATTAATTCAGTCGACTGTTAAAATGACAGTGTACTATCATAAGAAAAATTCCTCGTTTTTGACATTATTAAAAAGGAAATTATGTGGAAATTTGAATCCAAATAATTGAGGTTGTTATAGCATCCTTAGAGCATCAAAAAGATTTATCCCTTCAAAACAAGCAACACTTTTATCTCACTATTTGCATTATTAAAATGCTTAATCAGTTTTTGATGTTCATACACTTTAAGATTTCCATGCATATATGATATATTTTCTCCTTGGATCCAATTGAAATTTGACTCAAAGGTTATTCTGCATTCTAATGACAAGTCTTTAACTATTTGCTAACTGATCTTGACTTTGTTGTTGCTATAGTGATACATTTTACATTGTTAAAAAATTAATATTAGATTTATTGGTCAGTTGTTATAATCTCATTGTCAACCTAAACACACATGTAACAACAAAAATACTTGTATAATTATTGAAACAATGAACACATCTACAAAATTACACAACAAGTGTAAATATAATGGATTATAAAGTACTAATAAATATCTAACACAATTCTAATTTCATTACACAATAAAATATCACATCTAAATCAATTCAACACTTTTTAATTAGAATCTTCCTCTTCATTTTCTTCATCGTCATGTCCAACATCATCTTCTTTATTGAATTCAATGTCGATCTTATCATCATTATTGTTTTCTCTATGTCTACCGGTACTCAATATTATATTTAACTAATCAACATCAATATCAATAGAAGTATTCTCAATGACACAAAAATATGGATTTTCTAACTCGACAAATAAAGCAACTTGATATGAATCAACTAACTCATCCATTTGAAACACACCGTCTCCCCTAATTACTTCATCATTATCATCTTCAACAACTTGGGCATGAATTTAGATTTGATTTTCATAATGGATAACCAATCAACTATATTATGATCATTTCTAAACGAAGAAATGAATGTACAATACAATTGTTAGCATTGCTTTGTAAAAAATAAAAGCATCATTAATGTTGAAAATCTATCTTTTTTATTTATTTAAAACAAATTACGGTGAGAATCTACTCTAATTTTTCTATCGGTATTATATAAATAGAATTTAAATAAAAACATTATATCTTTTGATATTATGGGGAATCATGCGCTAAAAACCAAATGGAAATGTATATTCATATGAAAGTTCTTTTATAAGACCTTAGCACTCAGTTTTTATTCTTAATTGTATTGAAAAGTGGAAGACTTCCCGGAGAAGTGTTTAGTTATCGGCTAAATTCTTACCAGACCCTTCTTTCGGAGAAGGTGGAATTACAGTGGGCTTCACTTTGAATTTTGTGCTCTCTCAAGTACAGTGGCTGTGCTCTAGTTATTATTATTATTACGATTCAAACTCCATCCCGACAGGAGATGGTGGACTATCATTTCCTTGGAAGTCTTCGTTCCGAACATCTTTGACTTTTGGATATGTCTCAAAACCAGGGAAAAGATCTGCTACTTATCACAGATGTAGAACCCTACCTGGAATACACGTGCTAAGACCTGAGTCAGGTTTATCTCTAAAACTTTTTAAAAAAATTAAAAACAAGGTTATTTTTCCCAATTTGTTTTATTGAGTTTTTATTTTATTTTAAATATATCTAATTTTAACGCAATTAAAATAGGAAAAAAATTCCTTTTTTTTTTGTTATAAAGTTATAATTATAATTTAATATTTTTTGTGCTTGAATCACATGGAAGATTAATACTCTACCATGCATATATAGAGGGTGTTTATTTTTGTGGTAGATTGTATGTTTTATTTCGTTTGGTAAAGATGAAACCACATGTTTAATAAAGTGGGACCTATAAATGTTTGTTGTCCAATCATAGATGCAACAAAAAGCAACCATATCTACTTTTTTTCATTCTTGTGCATAACCAAAAGACCGTTCAATTATTTGTTTACCAAAATACTCAATCTTATCTTCTCCTCCCTACTCTCCTGATAACTAGTGAAACGGCTATTCTCAACATCCACATCTTCATCTCTTCACAAACATCTTCCTTTCTTGAAAAAGAACCTCTATTTATAGACATCTTTCTTCTCTTCTTTCTTTCTTTTTATAGCCATAAACGATTACAAACCCCACAAACCAACTCCAAATCTACACAAGCTAACATCCACAACTAAGATCTACAAAAACCACCAGCAGATCTGTTTTTCTTAAGTCTGATAAGCTCTTCTTGTGTGTACAAGCAAGTGTTTTTTTGCAGAAAAATCTAGGTAAATTTTGATTTTAATATGTCTTCAATGTTTCATATGTGCATGTTCTTAAAAATATCGAATCTAATCAGATCTTGTTCATTATTGAAATTATATCCCTATTTATTGTTGCAGGAACCATTGATCTACTCTTCATAATTCTGGTAAGCACTTGTGGTTCTAATCTTCTTCTTTCTTAGTTGCATTATTTAGGAGATTCCTAACTTTGTTGCTTCTGATTTTTTATAGAGTTAATGAACAAAGGTTTAAAATGTAGCTTCGGGAGGACAAACCATGTTTTATTTCATATGTTTTGTATGCTTATTGTGTTGCTAGCAAAGACTTGTAGTTGTATATTTTATGACCAACCTTTTCTTCATTTTTTTGGCAATTACTGAGTATGCCTTTATGTTATTATTCATTATATGTTGTTGACCATAAGACTTTTAGGAGAGAAAAATAAGTTTTAATGTTAGATAGAGTGTGCTTGTATTGTGTAGTTCACGGGTCACTCTTTTCCACCCTATATAATTCACCATTTCAATAAAGTAGAACACATCACTTTCAAAAATATTTATGGAATGACCAATCTGTTATGACTCTCTCAAGGCATTTTGATTAAAGTATATCATCCTACATCTTATAAAGTAGTAAGTTGTCTTTCTTTCATTGTATATTCATGCTTTATGCTAGACCTAATTTGTTAATAGCATTGTTGTTACTTTCAATATAATATAACCAATTACAGATTACTTGTAAGACAATATAATTTTGATTACTTGACTTTTATTGTAAGCAAAAGGGTGATAAATTAATGAAATTGAATGGAATAATGTATGAAGTGTTTTATTTTATAAAATAAAATTAAATGGATTAATAGGATAATAAAAATTATATTTTCTATAAAAGTAATGTGATTTATTGAGGTTTGCACGTAAAGCTTCTGTGATGTTTTGTATTAAAAGAGATAGGAAAAGGCAACAAAGCCCTTGGAGGCTTAAAGAGTAAGTATAATTAAATGAGGGATGTTGTAGTAATTGAATAAATAGATGATAAATATAAATAGGAAGTAATAAAAAGAGAGAGTTGTGTTCTTAGAGAGCAAACCATGAGAGAGAAGGGAGAAGGGATAAAGAAGAAGAAGAAGAAGAAGAAGAAGAAGAAGAAGAAGAAGAGAAAAGAGGGAAAGATAAGGGAAATAAAAGGGAGTTGGAGGAAATTACAAGTTTAAAGGTAAGATTTAGGTTGTTAAATGTATAAATGTGTGTTATTTGAGCTTTTAATTTCTGTTTTGATAAATGTTAGGGTTTTGAAGATTGTGTTTTGGGTTTAATTGATGAATTAATTTGAATGTTATAGGGTTGATTGTTGTGGGTAATTGATTATTTAGTTGATTATGGAAGATTGTAGGTAAAGATGATGATTTTGAGTTATGATTTGTGTAAATGGTGAATTTTGAGTTAGAAATCTGGAAAGAACAGTAGGTTTTCTGTTTAAATTCTGGGTTTTAGGTTGAAGATGACAAAATTTCGGTTTGGTCCCTCAATTTGTGGAAATTACAGTTTAGTCCCCAAACTTTGGAAAATTACAGATTGGTCCCTGGAGCATATTCCAAGATTCTCGACAGAATAAAATATGAATTATGGGCAGAGTTACAGTATAGTTATGAATTTATAACACTTTCAATTTGGTCCTTCCATTTGACAAAAATTACAATTTGACCCTAAAATTTTGGAAACATTCTAGAATGGTCCCTGAAGCATAATGAGATATTCGGGACAGAATTGAGGATTAATTATGGTCAGAATTTCAGTATAGTAATGAATTTATGACAATTTTAGTTTGGTCCTCCAAATTGACTAAATTACAATTTGACCCTAAAAATATAATAAATTCCAGATTGGTCCCTAGCTGTAATATTAGCTTTTTCATATTGGTTTGATGAATAAATGAGGTTTATTTAGTGAATTATTACCACTTTTATTATTTGTTTTATTATGGATTAGATTTCGGGAAAACCGTTAAATTTTGGGTTTTTGGAAAAATAACTAGTTTAGTCTAAAAGCATATAGAGTTATGGAATATACCTTTAGATAAGTGTATTAAATAGGTTATATGTTATTTTGAGTCATTCTTAAATATTTCTCTTTTGCATTCAGATAATCTTGATATTCTACCGGCGGGACGTCAGTAGGATTTCCTTCGGTATCAGTTTTAAGTTCTATTTGCTTTCGAGTCAAGTGAGTGGATAATTTTTTATATGCATGAGAAATATTGTAAATATTTGATTTGTTAATATGAATTGGATCATGCTTCTTGATAATATATATGTTGATTATTATCCTTGTTATGATAAAGCATGATCAATTGTTGAATCTGAATTCTTGATATGAACCAGTATATATTTTGAATTGACTTCTAAATTGCTAGCTCCTCATTTGATTGATGTCATGAGTTGAGCCTTGAGATATGAATATGTCTGTTTGATTATGATTATGAACCTATGGTATGCCAGTCAGAATACCCATGCTAACAGGGTAGTGTTAGTCTTTGTGCATACCGTATCTGAACCCTAGTTAGTCGGGAGAGTCACCAACTTGTGTGGACTGATCATCCCACAGAACAGAGCCTCATGCTCATTGCATTTTGATTTTCTGACAAGCTTTACCTTAAGATATTCTTGTTATGGCCTATTTGAGAAACCTTCCTATAAGAACCTAAAGCCATAATTAATTGTGTGTGTGTGTATATATATATATATATATATATATTTCATTGTTGTATTACCTCGTGTGAGTGTGTATTGAACGTTATCTACTCACTGAGTGGTTGAACTCACCCTCTCATTATTTACCTTTTCAGACTTATAGCTTGTTAGCGGGTCATTTTGTCGAACCTTCCGAACCTGCTTTTTTGTTGTAATTTGTACCTTCCTTTTTATCTAGTTAGTTCTCCAAAACTATGAAATTATATGAACTTTTGTATTAAGACAATCATATTATATTATGAAGTTTATTTTGTTATTAGTGTTGCGTTAAACTCTGATTGAGTTTTGAAGGATAAGTTTGTATGTAAGTTTGGGTTCGCATAGGTATGGAATCTTGGAGGGGAACCTTGCCTATATGCCGGTCATGGTTCCAGGATTCGGGTCATAACAGCTTCCAACACATTTACATTAATAAAACAAGTAATATGTTGTTCCTTGCTCATAATTATTTAATTAAAATTGTAGATATGGATGCAAATTAGTTTAATAACCTTTTTAAAGAAGAGTATAAAAATGTCATGAACAATCTCGCTCAATATGTTTCACATGACTACGTTGATAGGAATAGTAGTAGTCATATCAGTTATAGTAGTGGTGCTACTTATGATAGCAATGCAGATGATGATGGTAACAATGACAATAGTAACAAAGATGATGACGGTGACGATGACGATGCAGGCAATTCATTTTGGCATAGAGAATTTAATTGTCGTAAACTAGTATTGTGCACAACAAGCGCACTTGCATTGTATTACAATAACTATATCTATAAACAACCCTGTATGATTTTATACAACACAGGAATGCAGTGGTTGAATGAAATTTTAAATAGGCATTGAATACGTTGTGTAAATATGTTTAGGATAGATGCAGTGACATTTCAAAGTTTTTGTTTTCATTTAGAAACACAATATGGACTGAAACCATCAAGGAGTATCAGTGTTATAGAGAAAGTTGGCATGTTTCTTTATACTTTAGCATTGGGTGCTTCTAATAAGGAGGTCCAGAAGAGATTCCAACATTCCAGTGAAACAGTGAGTAGGTATTTCAACGAGGTTCTAAAGGTTGTGTGTTTGCTATCAATTGATATAATAAAACCAGTTGATCCAGATTTTTTGACAACACCACAAGAAATCGTTATGAACTCAAGATATATACACATTTAAGGTAATATATAAGATTAATAAAAAGTGAATATGTTTATCTTTCCACTCTCATTATATAGTCCATTTGATAATTCATTTACAATTAATGTTTTTTAAATTTTGTTTTTAGAATTATGTGGGAGCAATTAATGGAACACATTGCGTGCTTGTGTGTCTCAGGAAAATCAAATACCATTTATTGGAAGGAAAGGAGTATCAACGCAGAACATTATGGCAGCATGTAGTTTTAACATGCAATTTACTTTTGTTTAGGCTGGATGGGAAGGTAGTGCACATGACTCAAGAATTCTTCATGAGGCCATCTATAATTCAAATATCAGATTTCCGAAGGCACCAAAAGATATCTTGGATATAACAATAAGGCTTTTTTCAAAATTTTCATTTATTTAATTTTTGGTCGCGTGGTACAAAATATTTTTTGTTTAAATGTCTTGGGTGAATGCAGGAAAGTATTACATTGTTGACTCCGGTTATCGCGTGGTACCTTTATTTTTTGGTCCAAATAAAGGTAAAAGATATCATTTTTCAGAATTTCATCTTCCAGAATTTCATTATCGAGGTCAGTTGAGAAGTCGAGAGGAGTTGTTCAACCGGGTTCATTCCTAAATTCGAAGTGTAATTGAGCAAACTTTTGGGGTGTGGAAAAAAAGATGGAGAATTTTGCAAAACATGCCAGTGTTTCTGTATAAGACACAAGTGCATAATGTTGTTATATATAATAGCCACTGAAGGCTTACATGGTCGTTAACTTCAAGGCCTGTGGGATTAGTCGAGGTACGCGCAAACTGACCCAGACACCCACGTTAATCTAAAAAAAAAATTAATAATTGAATTAAACAATCTAACCATTTTGTCCAGTATAATTTATCGTCTATTAAATGCTCAATAAATTTATCTCTCATAAATTCTTCTATTTATTTGTCTTTTTTTTTTCACTTCTCATCCATCCATATCCAAGATTTTAGAAAACAGTATAGGAGTGAAAATCCAAAACATTTTGATGAAAACAAGTATACCGGCAATTCTGCTTTCTCTTCAATTTCAACCACCTACTTAATGGCTGCTGCTATTTCTTAATATAAATCGGATTTCATCAGAGTATAATTTAAATTTAGTAGCCTTTATTTCTGCAACTAGTAGTGTTTGTTTGTTACTTCAACTCCTCAGCACGCACTAGAACAATCGAGTGCCTTTTATCACTGAAAAACAGTTATTAAATCTCAT
>Ga0325414_1006068_pt1 | contig 12794 bp, 4 predicted proteins | sample PopdelMetagenome_8_FD_206183 | JGI IMG/M metagenome (GOLD analysis project Ga0325414, IMG submission 206183) | Populus deltoides microbial communities from Bellville, Georgia, United States - Leaf-PdKOR-R3 | ecosystem: Host-associated > Plants > Phyllosphere > Phylloplane/Leaf | place: USA... | reverse complement strand
TTTCTTCTGTTTGGCAGTATTTATTCTTACAAAAAAAGTAAGTACAAGTAATTCCACCCATTCCCCAAAATATGAGGGGTACATATTTTATTACAAAATTATTTAGTCTCTGATATCCAATAACAAGGCTAATAAAAACGACCTTTTAAAGAGAGATCTTTGAGGTCCATCTTCATCTATTCTTAGAATAATAAAATAAAAAAATATTGTGATCTCATGGCCCAATAATGCTGAAGACTCTTATATATTTCTTAATGAGTAGGATTTTCTACTAATTTTAATCTTATTCTAAACGAGAGTCAACTGCTTCTGGAAGACCAGGACATTATATCAAACATTAGAGAGGAAGAAATGCCCGGTTGTCCAATATATAATTAAGCATCTACTAAATTGTGGCCATGGCTTGAGAATAAAGCGCACGTCAATTGGAGGCCCTTTTCTATCATGCATTAAGGGGGGGAAAAACCTATATAATCTTTACATTATATTTAATTTGGTGGCTAATTAATAAACCCAAACCATAATTTATTAAAGTAAGATAATGAGATTCTTTATTATGAAAACCAATCCTTGAATTCCCAATCCCTTATATATATATATATATATATGGTGATGTTGATGTTAAGATACTATTTGGTGCAATAGTAATTTCTGCTATTTTTTTAATTATAGAGAAAAAACTGTGTAATTAGTTAAAAAAAATTCTGCTTTTTTATACGCATGTAATTGTATTTCAAGTTTTAATTTTATTGAAGTTAAAATAATATATATATTTTTTAAAAAAACCACAACCAACAATGACAGACGAAGACACACTAAATTAAGCATGGTTAATGAAAAGGAAAGAAATGTCAGCTGCTGTTGCTAATATTGCCCGTGTGGCATGCACAAAATTGCCATTGACTCTAGGCTTGCCCTCTATGATGCATGGGTTAGGCCACCCAAGAGATTATTAATCATGCTGTTAAGTTTGAATAAATAAGTAATTAATGATGGTTAATTACATACATAAAGCCGCATTTAAGCGTGTTTGGTTCCAAAGGGGGAGAAAGAAGGAAATAATTGAGCATAGTTTATTAGGTTTCCAAGTGGATGGGGACAAGGTGACCTCTCACACACATAATTTTGCATTCACCTTCATCACCATGATCGTCACCCTTTTGTCACTTCTCTTGCTCTCTATATATTTTTATACTCGAAGTTGTATAAATATATGGCTGTAATCTATATATACAGGTCGTATGGATTATAATATATAGTAGCATCACCATGCGAGAGGAAACTTAATTTTTAGGTAACATTTGCCCTTTCAATGACGGATATCGTTTATTCAGCAATGAAAAATATTGCAAATTTCCAAGTCAATGAAGATTATGGCAAGTCTTTAAAGGTTATTTGTTCATAAATGATTTTTAGTGTTGTACTTGACAGAATCTCAAAAATAAAGTTGCAAGCAAAAAGTCTTAGCTCCCACCACGTGTGAAGGGTCTCAAATCTCCGAATGTGCTTTTTTTTTTTCAGTGATTTGGTTGTTAAAAAGAGAAATTAATAAAGAAAAAAAATGTTTTTGGTATATTGATTATTATGATTTGAATGTTTTCTTCGAACCTAGATCGATTTACATGTTTGTTTGATATTGTAGTAAAAATAATTTTTTAAAATAATTTTTTTATATTAATATATCAAAATTATATAAAAAAATACGATATATAAAATATACTTTTAAAATATATCTAAAATACTTTATAATAATAATAAAAAAACAAATGGTGACTAAATATTCTAGTTTATTCTTCCAATGACAGGAGAGAAGTCAGATTTTTTTTTTCATTGGTCAAAGAGAAAACAAATGTTCAGCCATGCTTTGTTTATGGACTAATTAATATGCTTATAAAAAATTCAACCAATGGACCATTTCTTTTCTGTTTCGTCTTCTTTTTTTTAGCTTCTATGGAAAAGAATTAATTAATGTGACACTAAAAAACAATCTAACAAAAAGAAATTAAATTAAAGACTATGGATGAGCAGAGATCCCATATAGAAATTGAAGAAAGTGGTCCTCTATATTCAATGTAAATGGACCATGAAAAAAATTATATCGATCTAAAAGGAAATTAATTCAATATTAATTGCAATGCATCTATATATCAAAATTAGAGGTTTAAAACATACTCCAAGCTTGCATGTAATCATGGATTTGCTTTATTCAAAGTAGCGCAATTACCATATCACAAGTTCTAATTTCCCGGCCGAATTTGAGAGATCGATGGCAAATTAATAGACAATACAGCAAGTATCAAGAACCTTTCAACAAGTAGTAATTGTCCATTAAGAGCCTGGTAATTAAGTTTCTCTTGATCACGACTGTGCATCTAAATTTTGACTCTATACGTACGTTGTGACACCACTTCGAGCATGTATTTGTTGAAGCATACCATTACACGTCTCCTCCATTGTGTTTAAATACATAGTACCCTTTGCGACTCTAATCCAACGTTTAGCATTAATTAAATCATAACTCCTACATACTACGAAATTGCTTTGCTGTGGGACGAAAATAAGTAAACAAAGCAAAACAAGTTATCAAGAACAAATAATCTTTACTAATTACACCGAAAACCCAGCTATAACCCTAGCTTGGATTTGCTCTTAGAGTGGTCGATTATCAAATGACATAATTATCACCTTAATGGCTAATCGAAAAAGGGACTGATAAGAATTTTGGTCGATTGAGATGTTATTGGAAAACTGAGTTAATCTTTGTGTCTAAAATTTACTGGATAATTCTCCATTATAAAAAGAATTATATTAAAGCGATCCTCCTTTATAAGATTTCTTTGGGTGTCATCGTGTGTTGATCATACCTATAATGAGCTGATTTAAGCGAGCCAATTGTGTGATTGTTGAATTGATAGCCGTGAAGAAGATATATTTGAATAAAAAAAAGGGCTGACCCACAAACATGATAAGGGTGGAGATCATGAATGACTATAGTGTAAAGCACCTAGAGAATGAGGGGCCATAATGATGCTTTGCAAGGGAACATATGAAAGTGTTAATACAAACCAGAAATGATCATCATCACACCACAACACTCCATAGTCTTCCTTTATATTGGCCACCTCCTGACACTATCATCATCTTGTCGGCCTCTTTAATCTCCCATTTCTCCTCCTCTCCCCTCCCTAAACCCCAAACTTCCCTCTCCCCTACGCAAAATCAATCCATCCTGTTCTCTTTGATTCAATTTCTCCTATAACCTCCCTTTTTCTATCAAATATATATTATATATCTTCAATTCTTGTTCAAGCTAGCTCCTTGGATTCAAATCCTGACTAGTTTTTCCTTCTTTCTTTCTTTTTTCTTCACTCCTTTCTGAAACTGAATTAATTAACCATGAAACACCAACAGATTAGCCTCGAAAGAAATAGTAGCTGCAGCAGAAGCACAGGAAAAATAATCCCATCAAACTACATGAGATCAATCCCTGAACAAGAAGATCATCACTCTCAAATCTCTTTACGACGCCTTAATAATACCAAAATCAATTCAAGGTTTACTTGTTTCTTTAGTTCAATTTTCAAGATTCTATCTTTCCCAAATATACTCATCCCTACAGCCTGTAAATGGCTATCAATCCCAACTCAGAACCTGTCCATAACCCCTTCTCGTGGCCGGAAAGTCACTGGAACCATCTTTGGAAACCGCCATGGCCATGTCAACTTCGCGGTCCAGGATGACCCGGTTTCTGAACCGGTCTTATTACTCGAGCTTCCGATGTCTACGGCAATGTTAGTTAAGGAAATGTCGTCAGGTTTGGTCAGGATCGCCCTGGAATGTGATAAGGTTCGTGCTCCTCAGGTTCAGACAGGCCAGCAGGGGAAGCTGTTTAATGAACCAACATGGACTATGTATTGTAATGGAAGGAAGTGTGGGTACGCCGTGTCGCGGAGGTGCACATATTCTGATCGGTACGTGTTTGGAACCGTTAAGAGTGTTTCGGCTGGCGCTGGGGTTATTCCGGTGATAGAGGATGGGCGTAAGAGCGACGGTGTAGACGGTGAGTTGATGTATATGAGGGCTAAGTTTGAGCGAGTTGTAGGGAGTCGTGACTCGGAGGCATATTATATGATGAATCCTGAAGGAAATGGAGTGCCTGAACTCAGTATATTTTTACTAAGAATATGAGAAGAAACAAAGACTTTGTTTTCGTGATTTATTGTTATCAGGTAATGTAAGGTGAAGATGCTTGTTTAATTAATTAATTAGTGACTTGTACGATGCTTGGTTTATATTTGATTTTCTTTCTCTGTATTTTTGTTTAGACTTTAGATTTTATACATTTTCCTAGTTCATGAAATAAAATATACACTAATAAAAACAATAAAAGAACAAATCAAATCATCTTGGATCATATAAGAAAATTACTCTAGAAATTTCCACCATTTAAATTGAGTTACATACATCAATTCACAAACACATATCAATATTGATTTGGTTTTAGTTTTAATTTTAATTTTAATTTTCACACCCACGCATATATTTTATTTTTTAAATCATACCAAATTTAATTAATACACATGACATAATTTAAATGGATGAAGTACCAAATAAAGGATACTATAATTATTTTCAAAATTTAACCTCATTAATTGTTCTACTTTTTATTTAATAAGCTTTCAATATACATCTTCATTATTAAAAAAAAAAAAAAAGAACTTTCTTTAGAGTGAATAAACTGATCAATTGGAGTTGGAAATGTTCTGAAACGATTGATCGTTATTACTTCATTATCTAAATCATTTGACATTTGATATAGTACGTGATTTTGTGATTTATAAAATGCCATGGATAGTCGGCCATGATCATGAATAAAATAACCCAATAATTTTATGAGCTCACACACAAGTGAAAGATATCTCTCTTTGTATTTTATTATTTTTTCTTTTATAGTCAGATTTTGAGTAAAGTATCTTCATTTAAATTGTACTATGTTTGGGTTTTTAATATATATATATGAGATGATATATATATATATATATGCTAGAATGAAAGCTTACATTTAATTATTATTAATGGATTGTAAATACGTGAAAATTTGAAATCATAGTAGTTTCTACTTTTAAAATTATTTTTTATTTGAGAAAAATATAAAATTAAAAAATTTTAAAATTTTTTTAATGATTTTTATTTGCTATTAAAAATATTATTTAATTTCATACATTTTTAATTGAAAAATATTTTTTAAAAATATCTTATATAAAAAAATTATATATGTTTTTGTTCCTAATATATATAATATATATTTACTACTCGTATGTGTATTCAATATGTTATTTATGATTTTTTTTCCTTATAATTTCCATTGATTTCGAATTCAAAATAATAAAGCGAAAAAGGAATCTAGATCTTGCAAATCAATACCTCAGCGTGTGAACGAAAATCGGGCAGGTGATAGCATTTTTCACTAATGATAAATAAGTGTGTGCGAGAATGATTTCCGTAAAGTATACAAAGCTGGTGGGAAGAAAGTAATTATTTTGTAAAGTGTTTTTTTATTTAAAAATTTATTAAAAAATAATTTTTCAAAATCCATATATCAAAATAATTTAAAATAAAAAATATTTTTTTATAGAAAACAAATTAAACCATAACCCTACCAATAAGAAGTGATGATATCTGTTAATGCGCACGCGTGCATGCCACTTTGTGCACAGCAGTCAGCACAGCTAAAGAAGAAATTAAGGATCGGCATGCTCCTGGCCCCAAACCATGGACTTTCACGATAATTCGACTACAGCTATCATTCTAGCAAACAGTAACTCAAGTGTCGGAATTTGTAGAGTAGATTTTATACATTTTTATTTGTCTGCTAAAGGTGACATTAACTTCAAGAAATTTAAGGTTAGGTTTAGCTTTAGTTTAGATATTGTAAGTGCGCATGATATATATATATATATATATATATATATATATATATATATATATATATATATATTACAGAAAATTAAGTTATGGTTATTTCAATTTTTTATTACAGAAAATTAAGTAAAATGCTTTGATTGAAGTTATGAGTACTTTAAACTATGGAAGAAAAAACCTATATTCCAAGATAAAATTTCATATTTTCAAACTAATTTGGATATTGATATGAAATTAATTAGTTAAGTTCGAGGAAGAAATAAATTTAGGTCTTCCCTCAATGTGTCGCGCGCTTCCCCATAAAATCACTCAAAGATAACACTGCTGTGTCCTCGAACAGAGTCTTGTTTTTCTTTTAATCAAGGATTCGTCATCTTATGCAAATTAAAAAAGTCACAAACTCTCTACATTTACTTGCAAATCAATTGGTATTTGTTTTCTACGGACTGCCAACTACACGAATACTTTTGCAAATAAATTCGGTTGTTAATTTGTTGAAAATCATTTACCAATAGCAAAAATTTCTCTCCTTTTTTAATCTGCTATATATAAATTGGGAAATTAAGTTTGCCCACAGTACTACTTAAGAACAATGATAACAGGTATCAAAATTGATATGTAATTTACATATATATTCCGATATCACATATATACATACATCCGATCCATTTTGTAATTTGTGCTACAAATTAATAAAAGCCTTTCAATTAGTTTCTATTTTAAAAAAAAATAAAAAAAATATCCTTTGTTTTTTATGAATTCACTAGCTTGAATTGTTTAAAACCAGATAAATAGGAATTTAGTCATATTAATTACATAAAAGCGCCCTCCAAATATCTTAGTAGCTTCTAAAAAAACAATTACCATAAGTTCATGATTAGCATACAAAACCGAAAACAACTAATGATTAGAGGTGTTTGGTCGTACGTGTTTAAATCAATAATTATATTTAACATAAATTTTAATATTTTACAAAATATAAACCTTAACTATTCAAAAAAAATATATTCATACGGGTTGGATATATAAAGTTGAACTAAAATTTTTATAAATATTACAAATATTCAGGATTTATATTATTAATTTTCTTGGGTCTGTATTTAGAGATGAACTTATAGCATGGTCTATAAGTGACATGACATCCCCAATGTTAGGTTTATTTTTTTATACCTTACAACACCATTAAATTCTAGTTATCTCTCTCCTTCCATCGAGTTAAGTAACATATCTTTTTTGTTATGTTAATAAAATCTAGTAGGAAGTTCATTAACAAGAACTTAAAGCAAAAACACTTTTAAATAAAATAAAAATAAATACTTAATTCATAAACTAAGAAATATAAAAACAAAAATAGCATAGGTATACGAGTTGAGTTTGGTTGACTGGATTTAAAAAATTTCAATTAATAATATTGATTTTTTAATTTTTTTAATTCACTTATATGTAATATCTATATTATTTAATTTTAACTAATTAAGTCAAATCAGATAATGTTAATATTACAAAATACCGGTTATTTTAATGCCAAGGATGATCAGGGCAAGAAAACATGGAAATGAAATTGCAATCATGCATGGCACCGGTAATATTTTTTGAAAACCCCTGCTAGTGTTTTTTAAAAGTTTCATATTAGATCCATGCATGTATAATATTACCATTATAAAAAAATTCTTTTTTGAAACTATTGAGAAATTAGATAATATTTTAAATATCATTATAATTGTTTTATCCATTTTGAATTTTATTTAAAATGAAAAAAAAACTGAAAGGTGATTAAAAAAAAAAAAAAAGAGAGAGAGAAGAGGTCAGGCACTATGCTAGGAGAACTGGGTTGCGAGCTTTGCTTAAAAAAAGAGTATGTGAGCATGCAATGACAGACTTGCATGTTTGTTCTTTTTGATTTTAAAGGGCAGACAATTTGTTGTTAGTTCTAATTCCTTGTTTTCGTCTACTTGATCACACAACACATCACTACCTTATTCAATTTGTTGAGTTTTGGATTTTTTTATCTTAAAAAATTTATTTTTATTTAAAACATCTAAAAATATTTTAAAACCCAAATAAAAATACTTTTAACCCTAAAACACTATAAAATCAGACCTAAAAAGTCTAGATTTTTTTTTTCTTGACAAGATGAAAATTTCAAGTCACCACCATAAGACTTTACTTTTCAATACTAAGCCATTGATATTTAGATTGATCCTTTTCATTGTTGGATGCTAACTGAATATTTTTTTCTGATGATTTTTTTTTTATTATCTCTTAACACATAAAATTAACTCAAAACGCAAACAAATTACAGTTTAAGATCAAAATATAAAATTCTCAAATAATAGGGACCAAATTATAGTTTTCACACCTCCTAAACAATAAAAATGAAATGCAAGTTTTGGTTTTCAATTTTATTATTGTTCTTTCAATTTTTTTTCTTCTTTATATAAAATCGATGGCTAATTTGCACAGGGAACACTTTCATGGACCTTGACTATGAGATAGAATGGAAATAAAAGGGACGCATAATGATACAGAAATTGATGTAATCTTCAAGAAATTGGATGAAATCGAAAAACAAAGTGTAGAAATAGTAGAAAAAATCATGTAGAATAAATATTGCCATCCACATTAATTTTAACCAGAATTCAAAGTAAAAGTGAGTTGTGTTTTTTATTTTTATTTTTGTTTTTATTTTTTTATTAATATAGATATTTGAGTCAATTTACATATACCTCAACTAATCTTATAAAATTTAAAATTAATAATTATATAAATTTTCAATAACTTTAAAATTTATAAAACTCTGGTAATTTATAACTAACAAATCAGTATTATCATTTTTACTAGGCTATGTGATGGATATGATTTTTAGTATTTAGTTCCTTTTGTATACTATAATTTGTGGTTGAAAAGGTGACGAGTGGCTTGAAATGTTCCTTTTACGGGTCAATTTATTGCCTTAAAATCCACCGGCCGACAGAAACACCTAAAAATATTGGAAATAATTTTCTTCTGAACTGCAGCAGAGAGAGATTTGGTTGATCGGGGAATTTTTTTTATTTTTATAATTGGATATTTCAAATTTAATTTTATCAATTGAGTTTTTCAGTTATTAATAATAACATAATCAAGTATATATCTCGATATTTATTAAGAATTTATTGACGTATCCGTTAAATAATGATACAGAAAAAAAATAAAAACTTGCATGAAATATAGTCAATGTGTGAGCATGGGGTATGAAATATGTTTTAGTCCATTAATCCTTGCATCGTAGGGCTTGCTGCATCTTGAAATCCGAGTTGCCATGGTTGCTCTGCATCACAAGGAGTAGCTGTGAGGAATAAGTTGTCATTTTCAGAACTTCATTATTTGAAAGCTCTCTGCTTCTACTACACCTGGCCCCGACGCGATGATTTTTCAATTTCTTAGTGAATTTATTGGGCTTTCTCATCGTAGGGCTCTCTCATTCTGTCGGGTCATTAAAATGAAAGCTGCCAAATTGGGTTGAGGGATAGGGCGTATAAACTGATTTGGATATATATATTAATCTAAAAAAAATATTTTAGAGGGAAAAAATTTTTTGGATGAATTATTATTTTTATGAAAGAAAATTTTTTTGTTTGTCTAAATAAAGCATTTTTTTATTATTATTAGTAGCTTGTTTTTTTAAAAAATAAAATTAAAGGAAGTTAAAATAAAAGTTTTAAAAATTTCAATAATGTAAAACAACCTGGTAAAAGTGTTTTATTTTTATAATTATGCATTTCTTTTGTATTTTAACATAAACTTGTTGTTTTTCACCCACGTTATTTATTGAACAAAAAAACTTATCATGATATAAAAAAAGTAAATATTTTTTTTAAAAAAATTTAAAATCATCTCTCAACGTTTTGTATGCAATTGAAAGGGAAAAAAAATGAATAATTAATATAATAAATAACACAAGAAATTTATATGAAAAATAGAGGAAAAGAAAATTTTATTTTTATTGAATAGTAATGACCACAATTAGATTTTGTTTAACATAATAAGCTTGTACATAATAATTAACGAAATGATTGCTAATATTACTAGCTAGGAGAAGTTATAATCTTATTTGAAAACTATGGCAAAATTGAATGATGTTTAATTAAATATAATTTTCATTATTTTATGTATTGTGAATTCTATTCAAGATATGCTTAAAGGGCACTATATAAGAAGAGACCAAGCGCGTGAGTTTGGAAGCATGGGCTAGTGTATCTAGCACAATACAGAAATGCCAAGATGTGTATAGAATATATGGTTTTCTTTCTTTTTAAAAATTAGACAAACAAAACCTCGCTTGCTCTATTTTCTTTTACAAAAATGAATCAGACAATGCATCATCAATTAATTGGTTAAGATTTGACCATCACAAGTAACCATAAATGTGGGATATGAGTTTTGTTTACCTTAAAACTCTTTTCACTACAAGATTTAACAGTTTTACCGACGGAATTTTTCCATCGGTCTAAGACACATATTCCGTCGGTAATTAATTTACCGACGACATCACCGACGAAAATGCTCCGTCGGTGATCATCCTTCATCGGTAATTTTTTATCCGTCGGAAATAAAAAAAAAATTACCCGCTTCATTTCGTCGCTATATCCCTTGGTAATAATATTTTTTATTACCAATGGATTTACCGACGGAATTATTTAAAAAAAATTAAAAAAATTCATTTTATAAAATTATAAAATAATTAAATTAACATAAATCAACACTGTATAATATATACTCAAAATGCTTGAAAAAAAAATAAGAAAATCAACTCAAACAAATTTGCAACAAATAAATAAAATGAAAAAATAAATTCAACTAAAAAAATTCATATGAAAAAAATGAAGTTGCAATTGCTAAAAATTTAAAAATCCTATAAATAAATCAACTAAAAATTAATCTCATATGAAAAAACAAATCTCACAACAACATTTATACAATTATTAAGAACAAAAACAATTAAAAATAAAATAAAAAACAAATATAGTGAAAAAAATCATGAAAAAAGAAGAAAAATCTTACCTTAATGTAGTTGCAAGTGATGCTAAGGAGAGAAAAATTTTTTGTAAAGCATATTAATTAAAAAAACTAAGAGGATAAAAGAAGAAAGAAGAAGAAGACATACCCGAGCATGGAGAAAAAAAGAAGGAGATGAGGAGAGAAAAGAAGAGAAAGAAATAGATATTGATGTTTTTGACATTAGTGAAGAAGAAGAAGAAGAAGTAGAAGTAGAAGTAGAAGAATAAGAAGAAGAAGTAGAAGAAGAAGAAGAAATAAGTCTGTCTCTTGTGAAATAAGGGATTCGGGCTTTTTATTGGGGCGCGTTAGCGACGGATTTACCGATGGATAATTGAATATTAATATTTTTTAATTATTTCGTCGGTAATTCCATCGGTAATATTTAATTTAAATTTTCAATTTCGTACAAAGTTTTCAGAAACCGCCAACAATTACCGACGATTTTTCAGTCCGTCGATGATTCCGTCTGTAATATTTAAATGAAAATTTTAAATCAATTGAATTTTTTCAGAAAACCGCCAAATAACACCGACGACTTTTCAATCCGTCGGTGATTTTGTCCGTAAAGAACAACAATTAACATTGCAATTGGAAAGTGAACAGTTCTGGAGCTCTCTGGAAAATACCGACGGATTTTGTCCGTCGGTGATTCCCTTTGTAATTGACATGATGAACAGTGTAAACAAGTTTACCAATGGATTTACCGACGGAATAAATTCTGTCTGTAATTCCGTTGGTAAATCCTGACACGTCATCATTTTTTTATTTTTTTTTAATTTTTTTGTCCCTCTGTAATTCCCTCGGTATATTCCGAGGGAATATGTTTGTCGGTAAAATCCCTCGAAAATTTACAGACGGAAATATTCCCTCGGTATTTCCGTTGGTATTTATCGGTTTTCTGGTAGTGTTTTTTAACATTTTGTTTACCTTAAAACACACAAGAAACATATTAAGAATTTTATTAAACTTATTTCTAATCTCAAAACACCTTTTAAATAGTAAATAAATAAAACATTATCGCGCCTATCTCAATCTTTTAGCAAGATGAAACTCAAAACCTCCTCAATAGTATGCCTCTCAGCAAGAACCTCTTATTGATACAAAGATCTGGTTTTTTTGTGGTCGGAAGGTGGTCAACCTACCTCTTTCTTTTTTTTTTCCTCTTTTTTTTTCTAAACACATGTTTTTTTTGTAATCCTTTTTTCTTGTGTTGGAATCAAATTGTAAATTTCAAAGATTCTATCCATTCTAATCTTATTGTTGCAAAAAATCATAGAAATATAATTTTAAAATAATTTCTTTGATTGTAAACCCAATACATATCATTCAACACAAGATGTAGCTTTCATACATTTTTCGTTGACAATTGATAGGGTAAAGGTTGAAAAAAAAAATGTTAGCTCAAAGTTAGGCTATTCATGGCTCTGATAAACATCCTAAGACTTTGACTCTTGTATTTTGAAAACAAAATATTTTCCGATGTGAGGTTAAAATAATTTTATCTTGAACTTCTTACAATTCTCAAGGGGTTTAATCTTTAGAAAAATGATAATTTGATCTTTTATTCAGGCATGACTGAAATTGTGAAGTTATATGATAAGTTGACCTATGTTATTTTTTTTCAAAGCAAGAGGCTAGAATAAAATTCGAGGTTTTGTTGAGAAAAAAATTGTCTCATTTTTAGCACTTATTTTATCAATATGAAAATAACAAGTAGCTTTGTTTACAATGTCATAATTCTTGTGAAAAAGTTCTTTCACATTCTTAGAACACCATTTATTGGTCCAAGTTACTTGCTTGCTTAATTAGAAATAACTTTTGTAAATGCACAT
>Ga0325414_1006066_pt1 | contig 12796 bp, 8 predicted proteins | sample PopdelMetagenome_8_FD_206183 | JGI IMG/M metagenome (GOLD analysis project Ga0325414, IMG submission 206183) | Populus deltoides microbial communities from Bellville, Georgia, United States - Leaf-PdKOR-R3 | ecosystem: Host-associated > Plants > Phyllosphere > Phylloplane/Leaf | place: USA... | reverse complement strand
TTGAGTTAAAACATTTTACTTTCATAATATTTTGATATTTTGTTTAAGTTGAATTACTTTAAGTTAAAGATCTATTTAATCTTGACTATTTAGAAATATTTTAAATTTTAAAATTATATTTGTTTGGTATTGTGTTTGTACTGCATAATTTAGAATTAATTTATCTTGAATTTGAATTATGTTTGTTGAATATATATATATATATATATATATATATATATATATATGAACAGTACAACCCCGAAACGGCACGCCGAAACACTCCGAAACTGAAACATTTTATTCCAATTAAAAAAACAAAACACCTACCGAAACGGAATTGACAACCTTGGTGTGTATTTATATAAATGTTAATGTATCATTTACGGGTGAAACCTGATAGTTGCTACATGGAATTGGGATTGTGCATTTATGTATAAGGTGTAGATTTTGATTAACAAAGTGAACTTGTTGTATAAGTAAGTGATAAGTATTTGTTAAAATGTATATGTCATAGAAAAATTAATTTAACTAGTTACCTTGAGAGGAGTTAGTGATGTCAATGTGATTGATAACTGAGATATTTGTTAGACTAACTGCCTTAAATGGAGCTAGTGGTGTCAATGCGACTGGTTTGTTGAGTTATTGATGGTTCATTTAGGGGTGAATACTGATGGCTGCTACATGGAAATGGCATTATGCATTTATGTATAAGATGTAGATTTTGATCAACAAAGTGAACTTGTTGTATATGTATTTGATAAGTATTTGTTGAAATGTATATGTCATGGAAAGATTAATTTGACTAGTTGCCCTAAAAGGAGTTAGTGCCATCAATGTGAATAATGAATAGGATATGATTAGACTAATTATCTCAAAAGAGCTAGTGACATTAGTGTGACTGATGACCATGATATTTATTAAACTAGTTATCCAAAAAGAGCTAGTGACATCAATGTATTGATAACCAAGATATTTGTTAGACTAGCTATTCGAAAGGAGTTAATGGCATCAATGAAACTAATGATCAAAATGATTAGATTGATTAGTTTACCTGGAAGGAAATAATGGTGTAAATATAATTGATTGTCAAGATATTTATTAACCAATGGTCACAATAGAAGCTAGAAGTGTCAGTACTCTGACTTGTTTAGATCATTGGTTGACTATTTAAAGGAAACCAAATAAGATGGTATGAGGAAAAAAAAAAGATAGCCATGATGATAAACATCCATGAGGAATGGTCAAAACTAAGTTGACCATTAAGATGATGATGATATTGTTAATTGAATTGTTGAAATGAACGTATTGATTGTTTTGGTAATGAAGTTAGATATGATTTAAGGTTGTTTTGAAAGCATGTGCGAGTGTAAAAGAAAAGATCATTTCAATTGACAACCAAATGAGTTCCAAGACTATCTATGAAATAATACTAAGGCAAGTTTTTAAAAGCTATTTCAATAGTGTAATGTCTTAAGTTTAAAGTTGTCTTTGGTGTCATAACCTAATTTTTAAAATTTCTAAAAAAAATAATAAATACATTTGAAAATTGGGTTAAGACAACACAAATTGTAAGTTTAAGGATGAAATTATTAAATTTAGGAGTCAATTTGGTCAAAATTGCATGAAATTAAAGTCCAAGGACCAAAGTGAAACGGCGGGGGATACTATAGGGCATTTAATTGATTTTTCCAAGGGTAATTTTCAAAGAATTAAAAGTTGATGAGCTAATTAAAGATTAAATTGATTAAGTTAGAAACCAAGGACCATTTTGTAAATGGTGTTGAAATGCAGGGGTCCATTGCATTTTATCCAGGGGCAAAATTAAAAAAAAAATCATGAATAGGGACTTAATTGTTAAATGTTAGAAGTTTAGGGGCAAAATTGAAAATAGCCATTTTAATCAAGAAAACAACATCATTTCAAAAACTATTCATCATCTTCTCCCTCAGGAACAATTTCAGCAGTAAAGGTTGGGCTGGACCTAGGCCTCTAGCCTAGCCGACCCAATTTGTTTTGGGCCAAGGGTGTGTTTGCAAAACACGCCCTTATATCAATCCCCTTTATTTTATTCCATTTTGTTTTGATATCCAAACGAGCCCCTTTTTTATATCAGAAATGGCAGTAAAAAGGATTCTACAATATCTAAAAGGAACTTCGAATTACATGTTATGTTACCAAGGAAAGAAAGACTTATGATTGATTGGTTACTCTAATGCTGATTGGGAAGGAGATGTCGATCAATCCAAATCAACTTTGAAATATGCTTTTTTACTTAATGATAGTGCAATACTATGGAGGAGTAATAAACAATCCTACATAGCCTTATCTACTATAGAGGGTAGGTATGTAGATTGTTATGCAGAATCACAAGATGTTGTTTGGTTAACTAGTGTTTTTGATCAGGGTTTGATTGATATTGGCTATCTAATCCAATGACATAACATATATCAGGACATATGCACATCATTGCATACATCAACCTACCGACGACATTAGCATAAGGTACTCTTGACATTTTCTCTTTTTTCTTCTAAATTTTTGGGACATATATCATGACTTAGACTCAAACTTTTATCAACAGGGGTGTCCATTTGTTTGTTATCTTACATGTGATAGCGCTTTAATAATATCTTTTTGATGTAAGTCTCTTGAGTTAAACCTAGAAGCCTTTTAGCACGATCTCTTATGATTTTCACATCAAGAACATAATTGGCCTCACCCATGTCTTTCATTTCAAACTTTGATAATAACCATCTTTTAATAGTATCAATAATCTCTTTGCTATTTTTAGCTATTAAGATGTTGTCAACATATAAAGACAATATTATAAAACATTGTTAGAACTTTTTAAATACATGAAATGATCTTATTCCATCATTGTAAAATCATTCTTAAGGATAGCTTGATGAAACTTGACATTCCATTGTCTAGAAGCTTGCTTAATAGCATATATTGATCTTTTAAGCTTGCAAACTTTGCACTCTTGTCCTTTAGTCTCGAATCCTAAGGCTGATTTATATACATCTCCTCAATTAGTTCTCCATTGAGAAATGCAGTTGTAACATCCATTTGGCATAACTTTAGGTCCATATATGCGACCATAGCTAAAATGAGGTCAATTGAAGTAATCCTCACAACTGGTGAGAAAGTATCTTTATAATCAATCCTTCTTCTGCAGTGTAGCCTTTTGCTACTAATCAAGTCTTATAATGTTCTATTGACCTATCTGCCTTACATTTAATTTTAAGAGCCCATTTATTTTCAATGGATCTTTGTCCTGATGGTTAATCGACCAAGTTCCAGACTTGATTACATTTTATCGACTCCATTTTTTTTTCATAGCTTTAATCCATTATCTTGTTTTAGGATCAGATAGAGCATGACTGAATGTTTTAGGCTCTTCATCATCTTGTGGAGCAATCATGAACGCTTCCCCTTCAATCTTAAATCGACGACGAGGAATTGGTTTATGAATGCTTCTACGAGGTTGAGATTGCTCATGATCTTTCTCCATGGGAATAGGAATAAACAAAATATCACTTCCACTATTTCCAGGAGGATTAAGAGTTTCTTCTAAGTCCTTTCCTGAATAGCTTGTTGCGCCATAGTCTAGATTTTTCATTTCATATAATCGAAAATCTTTATTAACCTCACCTGTCATTGAAAAATCCTTTTATAAGAATATAACATCACCCGATTCAATCTCTATCACTCTTCCATTAGCTTTTTCACCAATAAATACAAATCTTTTGAAATGTTCAGAATATTTTATAAAGATACACTTCTTCCCTCTAGGACCAGATTTTCCATATTCATGAGAATTATTATGAATATAAGCTGCACAACCTCATAGATGCAAATAACCTAGATTAGGCTTGTCGTTACTCCATATTTATATAAGGTGGATGAGACAAATTTAGATGGTGCAATAGTTTAGTATGTAGCCAGTAATTAATACTGCATCTCCCCCAAAGGAAATTGGTAAGTTAGTATGCGTCATCATTGACCTAACCACGTCAAATAGGGTCATATTCCTCTTTTCTGCTACACAATTTTGTTGTGGAGTATAAGGAATAGTTAGTTATATAGCTATATTCTTTTCATCATAAATTTTTTAAAATTATTCAAATAAGTATTCACGTCCTCGATCAGTTCTTAAAATGTTTATCTTGGTACTTAGTTTATTCTCTACCAGATTAATGTATTGAAAGCAATCAAATGCTTTAAACTTATGTGAGATCAAATAAATATGACCAAATCATGTGAAATCATTTATAAATGTGATGAAATAATTTGCTCTATGTCTTGCCCTCATATTTATTGGGCCATAAATATCTGAATGAATAAGTTGTAATGGACTACTCGCTCTTTTCGCTTTGCCAAATAGTAATCTTGTTGTTGTTCCAACAAGGCAATACTCTTTGGTACGTGATCCTAAAAGACCAGCTCTTATCAATCTATATATTCGGTTTTGCCCAATATTTCCTAATCTAACATGCCAAGTTATGATATCATTATTATTAGTAGTGTTGGCATTTTGAACAATATAAATAGAAGTATCATCATTAATAGATACGTTAAAGGTGTCTAACACCATAAAACCATTTAATACAAAACCAAAACCAAAAAAAATATTATCCATATATACTTTTACACAACAATCAAGAAACTCAATATTAAAGCCCAATTGTAGTAACGCAAGAATAGACACAAGATTTCGTCGAACTTCTAGAGTGTAAGTACATCATGAAAATAAAATATGTGAATACCCCGTAAATCCAATTTGCAGGTACCAATTCCAAGCACAATAGCAAAAGCGTTATTCCCCATATATATGTATATTTTTCCCTTTGGAATTCGACAAAATTCCACACAAAGGTTGTTTAATCCTTGTTATGTGGTCGGTTGCTCCTAAGTCTATAGTCCAAAAAGGAATAGATTCAACAAGCATTAAACAACTGCTAATGTATAAGTTAGAGGGATGATTGTGGTTAAACATTACCTCTGGCTCAGTGCAATCACAAGCAAAGTGACCAGGTTCACCATAATTGAAACAATTCATATTGTTTTCTTTCTTATCGCCATGTTTTCCACGCTTGCGCTTATGTCCATTACTACTTGCTTCTATTCCTATCTTGCCATATTTAGGACCCTTACCATTACCCTTTTTATATTTAGAGTCATATGTTGCACACATCTTAGTCTCAGATATGAAAGCCTCATTTACAGGCTTCTCAGCGTGAAGTCGATCTTTTTTAAGCTCGACATGATGAGCAACATCATCAAATGTCTTGATATTGTCATTGTGGGTAAGGTTAACACGCATATGCTCCCAATTGCTTGGAAAAGAGCGGATAACAGCTTGGACTTGTTGTTCATCAGTCATCTGACACGATCAAAAGATTGATGTCTTATCCTAAGTGCAGGAGTGTCTAAGTAATAAATAACCTAACAAGACCGAGGTCGAACCACAGGGAGGTGAACTATATAAAATTATAAACAATAAATGAAAAGGAGTTGAAGAGAACTTTTGAGATGTGATATTGGTGGGGGTATTAATCAAAGATAAAAGCAATTGTCAAGGTTAGAGGATCCACTAATAGTATTAGAAATAAGTATAGTATAAACTCTTTTTATTAATCAACTAGAAACCACACACAAAGGAGGTTCCAATAAGATGATTTATCCTTAATGGTTCATTATAAATTTTTAACATGATCATATTAATTATCTTATTTTAGTAACACCATACTTTTAAATATTGTCAGGAATTCATGATGTTAAATTATGTTAACAACAAATCAAGTTCGTTTCATAGCACAGGTGTCAGTAATACTATACAGTAGGCTATTAATGTGCCAAGTATTTGTTGTACCAAGGGTTGTACAACACAAATCTAGATTAATCATTTAACAAGCAATGTATTAAGAGTGAGTAAGATAACAAATACAAAACATGTTAGTATCAAACATTAAAGTTCATGTTGAGTTGAGTTTATATAATACTATTCTTATACCATTAGCTTAGCTAAACATTATGAAAAAGAAAAACATAAATAAACAATATAAGAACATAAACATGATATAAGTTAACTAAGTATAATAAAGGAAATGAAAAGCATAAACAAGAGATTAATATAACATAAAATAAAAATTAAAGATTACAAAATACAAAAAGAAAGACTGATCTTGATCTGAACACCAAGATGTCTAAATGTATGGCAAATGTCTCCTTTTATAGGCCAAAATTCAGAACTATTGATTTGATGACTAATTATTGAGTGGGTGGCCACCTCTTGAATTGGTGCCAACCATTATTTTCTTATCTGAACAAAACGTCATTGCTAACATCAGAATTTGAATAGATAGTCCTCATAACAGTTCTGGGCATTTGTCTCCGCTTTCCAACAAAACAAGAATGAGCTCATTTAGACTTATAGAACTCGAGATATTGACTAAACACCGAACAGTGTCTAGGCTGCAGGACAGATTTTGACTTCTCTTTTGTTGCTACAATTTGCACTTGAAAACGACTTTTTTTAATCTTGGACTCTTTATGAAAATTTTAGACCTATGTCTTAGCTATCTATCCATATAAACTAAATTTAAATCCAAGTTCTACAGCTCTAGTTATGATCCGATAATCGAATGGTGTTCTAGTTTGAATTGAATCAGCATCTCTTCTTTAAGCTTAGCCCTCTCTTTGTCTTTTCACTTTCAATAGTTAAACACATCAATCAATCCTTTAAATTGTGAGATATGCCTGCATTTAAAATGAGCATTTACCATAAATTAAAGATATTTTATGTTATTAGACTTGTTATTATAAAACATGTTTAAGTTAGGAAATTTAATGATACTTTAAGTGCAATATGATAATATAAAACCTTAATAAAAATGTATTTTTAAGTAGTAATCATCATCTCATGCCCAACACCCCCTTAATTCACTAATCATATTAGACATGATTGTAAAATGTTGCCTTATCGTCTGATTTTGGCGCTTCTAGTGACCATCAAATTTGAGGGTTAATTGATGAAGTCTCGTAGTCGAGGTTCTCCCATACTCAATATTTATTGTGTCCCAAACTGATTAGGTTAAACGATGTTTTTCAAAACACAATATTATATTATTTCTCATGTTGCTCAACGTTAGAATGCGAGCTACACGATCCTTGTGCTTATAGGTTTGATATGCTTTCATATCAAACCTGTGTTGAGCAGTGTTTCCTTACTTAGGTTCAACCATCAGTTGTGTGATTGTTTCCAACATTTCTTGCTCTTCTAGGAGATATTCAATCTTATGATGCCAAACATCATAATTCTTTTTACTTAGTTTGTCTCCATGGTTCAAATCAGCAATAATACTCTAAGATTTAGTCATATTAAGCGTTATTGACACCAATTATAAATATTAGTAACTAGTACAATTTAAATGATATTTATTGCCACTGCATTCTAAATTAAACAAATAATAATCTAACATATACAATAGAACTGAAAAGAATGTTAAACACTTGATCAATTTTCATTTGTATGGTCTAATTATTATTGAAAATTTAAATGAGTGCAAAATTATAGTTATTAGTTTCAACTAACAACTCTCACTGATCAAGTTGCAGATATTTCCATATGCATGCATAAAATGTAATTAAAACTTAAATGACATAAAATATACAATTCAAAATAATCAACCAATTATCTTAACAAAAAAAAAATATTGAAATAAAAAAATACAAAATTAAGAATAATAAATTTCAAAATTATTTTATATTGTAGGTACATAAGTAGGGTCTCCAATTACATTATCTACTTCATCAAAGTCATCTCCTCCAAGTTTATTCTGCTCAAACTATGAAATGAATTTAATAGCAACATCCAAACAAGCTGCGCTTCTTTTAGTATGTCATCTACCCTTTTCGTTATACTAACGTTCCTTCTCAAACAACATTTCATCAGTGAGATTGTTCAAATATAAGGATTCCAGCCTATATTTCAACGATAGTTGCACCAACATCCATTCCTCAAGCAGAGAATTAAGAACGATTAACATTTGATGTTCCATGTAGAATTTGTAAACATCACTCATATCCAATCTACTCATCCAATGATACATATAATCAATATGCTCTTGAATTTTATGAACAAGATTAATGGTATAATTCAATAAATGATCAATTTGATGTTGTCTATCCAATACAATAAAATATTTCAAAAGCACATAAATATTGTAATCAATATTTAATTAAGGCATGTATCATTTTATTTTATTTTATTTTTAAAAGCTAAATTGGCACTATAATTAAGCAATTTATATTAACAATTAATCAATATTAATTGCCTCTCTTATGTTTGTTTTTTTAAAAAAAAAAACTGTCAAATGGCAGTTAGACATCTACCAATTCTAGATTTGTTCTCATGGTTAGTTTTTCCAACTGCCAAACCAGAGGTGTTGTCATAATTTTTCTTTCATGACTGCCAAATGGCAGTTTCCAATTGACTACGAGGACTAATTAAAATTACCCCATAGCCAGCACTATAAAATGTCAGTTACCAATTCACACGATTAAGTGGTAATTTTTTTAATTAATTAACAAATGAGAGTTACATAATTGCCATTTATTTGGCAAAAAGGTCTTTCTAATTAATGATAGAAAAGACAAAATCTTAACCAAATTACTTCATTAAATTTGAATAACAATACATCAAATAAAGTTTTGTAAATCTAAGACTCAAAAGAAGCATTCTTTCAACACAAAATGTACATCTAGCATTTATGCAGTAACAGATGTATTGCATAAAAAAAATATTAAAATCATGCCTCTGATACCAATGTAAAAATCAAAGGAAATTCACTTGTGATGTGAGAATTTGTTTTCTTATCCCCGAGTCAATTAAGTCAATGCCACTTCAATTACTAAAATCAAAGTGATATTTCATAGCACGAACGTCTTTGTAAATCTTGTTAAGTTAATGCAGAGAGTCCAAGATGAAAGAAGAGAAAGAGAGAATTATATTCTTTCAACAAATTAAAACAACTCTTTTCATATGAGTTATGTCCACACACACACACACTATATATATATATATATATATATATATATATATATATATATATATATAAGTGGAGAAAGTGATTATTTCTTTTAGTAACTTCTCTAAATATTTGGATTTGACCAAGGTTGTTAAAATCGTGAGCTTCGATTTATGAGTCAACAAGTATCTAACGTGCTAAATTGGACTAAAAACTTGAAACCAGTAAAATCGAATTTAACTCATGCAAAATCAGTAAACTCGGTCCGATTGTATGAGTTTACTAAATTTGTGATATGAACCAAGTCAGATCCAAATTTGGCCTTAAAATATCTGCTGACTAATTTTGCGAGATTGAGCATATCTTTCAAACCGTATATTGGATAATGCTAAAATTTTACAGGAAAATATTAGATACATGAAAATATATTGTGGTAAATTTTCAGGTCAAATAGAGTTAGGGAACATAATATTTCAGAGGGTCAAAGTTAGTTAACTAATATTGTCAAATATGTCAAACAAGACCTTCGTGTACTGTTTGGAAAATATCTAGAGGTACTGGTGAAATTTTGCTTCGATTAAAGTTGGGATAGAAACTGGACATCTGAAACTTTTCAACTATATATCATAAGCTCAATAATTCATCCAAACAAGGACATGTTTGAAATCATGACTCAAATCTGCAAGGAATATGCAAAAATTGAAGATTTATTTAGGCTACATGGAGGAATTTTAACATGAAAACTTTTTTTATTATTCTATTTTTTTATTATTTAATTTTAAATAATAATTTTTAATTTGAATTTTTTTCTAACGCATTAGACATTGTTTAGGGGTTTATTTCATTATTAAATTTATGTTAGTTAATTACTAATTTAAACTCATTAGTTTGCAACTCAAAAGGGGTCTATCAAGACTTATCATGATGAGAACAACCAAGTTATCACTAGATTTATGTGTGCTTCCTACGTTTCAGTGATTCCTCTACATTGAGAAATTTTGTTCTGAGACTTTTTATTTCTCCATGTCATTATTTTATTGATTCATACTATCTATCTCTCTCATTTTATTTAGATCACTCATTGATTATGATATTGTTAACTCATTTTATCAGATTGTAATGTAATTTAATTTATTGACTAGAATTATCAATATATAATTAGTTAAAAAAAATTACTTATAATTTTATGATTTTACTATCCGAGTTTATATTGTATTTTTTGTGTCGTGTCAAAAAAGTATTTTTAACAACGTTGGATCTGACCCATCTCTTATAAACGGAGCAGACTTAACTCAATAACCAACACAACATATAACTGAAAAACATATATTGATATACAGAAATCACTTGCATATAAATAAAAGAAAAAAAACAGTGCACTGTTCATGGTGTGCATTGAATTCATACATATATGTTTTTGTTTTTTAGTTTATGGGATAATAATAAAAATATCAAATTTAGTCCTTGGAAACACCAGTTCTACTGTTCTCATATCTGGTTTCGGGAGTGCCAACAAAAGTGTGATGGTGGTCATGGTGGCAGAATCTTACACATCAATATCTGTTGTTTGTAATTAGCTAATGGATGCCACCTGTGTTTTCCATTTAAAGAATAAATCTGACTTTAACATTGGTCAAAGTTTTAAGCTTTCCTCAATATTATTTTTGGGTGGGCTTGACTTTGCCTTCTGTTATGTTAAATTTGTATAGTAGAAGCACAGAGTGGTTGGACTTAAGGCTAGCTTATTATTAAAATAAATAAATAAAAAATAAATAATTATTTATGGTGTGAGGAACGAATAATAGTGGAGATATCCTATTTAAGCTCAATTTTTAAATATAAAAATTAAAATCTTCAGTCTTCATTTTGTTGTTAAATTTCCCTTACTATCAATTGTGTATTTTCCACTCTAAATTATGGATTTTTCATGTAGGTTTTTAAAATGTCTGAACTTATTTGAATGGAAAATAGATTGAACGGTACAAGCGTTTATGAAAGATAATATTAACAACGGCACTGTAGGTGAAGAGTATTTTTGTAATTAACAAAGGCAAGTAGGATTAAATATATTTTGGACCGATCAAACCAAAACCCCTTGTCTTGTCTTGTCACTGTAGGTGATGGTGTACAATCCTACACAATCAAGCATGCTACGTCTTCTGTGTGTTTAGAAATATAATTGTGATTGTTTTATAAAATATTTTTTATTAAAAAATATATTAAAAGAATTTTTTTATTTTTTTAATTTATTTTAATATTAGCACATCAAGATAATCTAAAAACACCATAAAAATATTAATTTGAAATAAAAAAAGTAAAAATTAAATAATTTTTTTAAAAATACTTTTAAAACACAAAAAAAACATATTTAATTTATACAGAAATCAGTATTGATCTATCAAAATAAACGTCGGCGATCGTTCCCTCATTCGCAGTGATGGGAGGGAGAAAATAATTTTCGATGTTATTGTCATGTGATTTCACTATTTAGAAGTTTTAACCCTCCACGCAAGGGCAGAGCATTGTACAAGGCTGAGGTGGACTGTAGCCCAGGTAATAAATAATGCTTTACCTAATAAAAAAAAAGAAGAAGAAGAAGCACACATTTGAACAATTGAACCTTTATGAATTGTGAGGCTTTCTAAACACAAAATTATACAAAGGAGAGGAGTATAGACAAAAGTAAGGACACAGTATTATAATTGCAAGCCGTGGAAAATAATTGTTTTTGTACATAATTAATTGTAAAATATGTTTTGTTTGGAGTGTTTATGTTTGTAGTAGCGGTTGTTTTTAAAAGTATTTTTTACTTTAAAATATATCAAAATATTTTTTTTATTTTTAAAAATCAGAACATCAAAACGATATGAAAACACCAAAAAAATTAATTTAAAGCAAAAAAAAACTTATTTTTTTAAAAAATATTTTTGAAACCCAAAAATAAACTAACTATATATCACTAAAGAGTGTCGAAACATGAACAATTTGGGTTAAAAAAAATAATTGTGATCAATTGTGTTTTGTAGGGCATACACACTTATATTAATTAATCATCCCAGGTTATTTTTTTCAAAATTGACAATCATTATCAATCTTATTAGTGTTTCTCTCAAACATCATACCGAGTTACAATATGCTTAATCTATAGAAATTGCACATATGGTAGCTACCAAAAAAACGTGAGATTGGTAGAGTGGCTAATCAAATCGGTAATTTACATCGAAGTGGAACTACTCACTAGAGCTCTCATTTTTTATTCTACTTATAGTTTAATAGATATGTATGGTGCAACTATTATTGTGCTTGTAAATATGGTTCAAGAAGGATCTTCTAACTCTATACATGAAGAAGCTGGTGGTTGTTTGATTGTGATGAAATCTTTTGAATTTATATTCATCTTATATTTTATGCATAAAATAATAGGGACAACTGATTTACTTTGTCGAGTTTTGCAGCAAAAATCTCTTAACATCTTAAATGCAATGGATCTTGTATGAATTACTAAAGCATTGCTGCGAACTTTGAGAGATGTCAGATTTGATCTTCTTCTTGCAAATGTGCAATCTGTTTGCACAAAATATAAAATTGACATACCACATATGAATGCTTCGTATAAAAAAAACTACAGGTCGTTCATATCAACAATAAAGTTTAATGACAGTTTACCAGCATTATCATTATGATATATTTAACTCAACAATATATTTTCAGTTGGAAGAATTAAATTCTAAATTCAATAATGGGACAGTGGAACATGTTAAAATTGTGTTTTGCAATAAAAT
>Ga0325414_1006063_pt1 | contig 12798 bp, 10 predicted proteins | sample PopdelMetagenome_8_FD_206183 | JGI IMG/M metagenome (GOLD analysis project Ga0325414, IMG submission 206183) | Populus deltoides microbial communities from Bellville, Georgia, United States - Leaf-PdKOR-R3 | ecosystem: Host-associated > Plants > Phyllosphere > Phylloplane/Leaf | place: USA... | reverse complement strand
ATTTTTGGATTTTACTTGAAAATTATTAAATTAATATTTTTTTATTAATTTTTGATAATTTTGATATATTAATCTTAAAAATATAAAAAATATAAAAAAATTATTTTAATATATTTTCAAACAAAAACTAATTTTTAAAAATATTTTAAACCATAATACCATATATACATTAAATCCTCTTTAAAAACAACAAATTGCTTCATGTTAGTTTCAATATGAATTTAGGATGTTTGGTAGCGCAGATAAAATATTATTTGTTTAGAATTTAAATTTTATTTAAAATTAATTTTTAATATTTTTATATCGGTTAATTTAATTAATTAAATCACTCAAGTATAAAAAACTCTTTTTCATTACCATTTTCAATAACAATGATATTAAAAATAATATTAAAAATTATTATTACTATTTTCATTAACAATGATATTAATTTTTAAAAATTAGATTTATCACTAATATATATTGTTTATATTCATGTTGTTTTTTTCATGTTTATACTTTGTAGGAAGTTGAGCAAAACAAGAGATGTTTTAGATCCTATTAGCTTTGATAACATTGATCTAGCTTTATATTTAAAATATTTGTGTTAAAATATTTTACTTTCATAATATTTTGATATTTTGTTTAAGTTAAATTACTTTAAGTTAAAGATCTATTTAATCTTGACTATTTAGAAATATTTTAATTTTTAAAATTATATTTGTTTGATATTGTGTTTGTATTGTATAATTTATAATTAATCTATCTTGAATTTGAATTATATTTGTTGAATTTTATATATATGAATTGTACAACCCCAAAACGGCACGCTGAATCACTTTGAAACTAAAACATTTCATTCTAATTGAAAAAACAAAATACCTATCAAAACAGAATTGACAACTTTCATACTTATCGTCGAAACAGAATAATGACATGTGATTTGGTTGCACATGTAACGAGGCTCATGGACCAAACACAAAAATATAATGTGTTTGGTATTGTGGTAGATTTTGTGGTTGTGGTTTAAAAAAATTGTTTTAGAAAAATTACTTTTGGTTAAGGTTGGTTTGGTATTTATATATGTTTGGTTACAACTATGGTTCAAATTGAGATTAAATAAAAAGTAGTTTAATGTGTTCGGTTAAAAGAATATTTTTCAAATTGAGGTTATATATATATTGATGATTTTTAATTTAAATATTATAGATTTAACTACTGGTATTACCTCATGAAATAAATAATACTTATATCAAATATTTTTTATTGTTCCATTAAAATATCTACAATTTCATCACGTACGAAATTCATCCAGCAAGGACTACAGTTTCTTTGGTTTCTTAAGCACACAACAACATCATGTAAAATATCATCAGGAATAAAATTGGGATTGCGATCAAATTCTGTAAATGCTACATCATCAAGCGATTTTCTTCTAATTTTTTAAATAAAACATAATTAAAAATAAAAATAAAATTTTAATTTTTTTAACTGAGTCGAACCCGTTTCCATGCATTTAGTTATATTTAGAATTCAATTCATAAATAAATTGAATTAACGTGTTTAAAAAATATAAAATTCAATTCATTTTATTTTTTATATTACCTTTATTATCTTTATTTTATTTTTTCAAAGGTATTGAAAAAAAAGGCTAGATAGTTTTTTTAAAAAAAATTAATATTTTTTTTTATTTTTATGATATTTCTAGAGTTCAAATTTATTTTTTATTAAAATCTTTAAATTAAGCTTTATTTCAAAGGGTAGAAAACATACCATGTAACTTTTTCCATCGTCAGTTTGTGCCAAAGGGTAGAAAACACTTCTTTCCTTGAGTTTTGAGTCAAAGGGTAGAAAATACTTCAGTTTTGAGTGTAATTGCCAAATGATAGAAAACAACCACGTGTTTTGACGTCCAGACTTGACCATAAAATAATAAAACTACAAGTTGGTGGAAAGCAGCTGAGAGGTGCTTTCCGCCAACCTGCGGTTTATTCTAAATTTTGTGTGGGTATATCAACAGTGAAACGTGTTTTATCATAATCAAACATTCAGTAAACTACTGCGTAAACAAACGGGCAAAGACTTAGATCATAGATTCATTTCAAAGTCCAAAAAGAAGAAAAACATCTTTGATGTGGAGATTAAAAATAAAAAATTCGTTGCGTTGACAATGTCAAAGGACCTTGAAATCTGTGGATTCTTTTTCTTTTTCTTTTTTCATTAATAGATATTCTTAGATCCAAGTTGTTCTCTAACTGGGTCTGACACAGGCCATCCACCCACAACCACCGTGAGGGAGCAGGCTACTTTCAGCCAGATAAGCCTCAAAGTATAAGGCCATCTATATTAACGACACTACCGGGCTGCTGCTAGCATTGGTGAGCCTTCAACTCACACGACCAACCCTCCATATTCCAAAAGAGTTGAGGGACTCGGATATTGCTTTACTGAGATGGCAGCTGATAGACAGAACTGACCGGGAAAGACCAAGAGATCAAGATTTATTTGATGTCTTCTCCACTGGGAATCCAATAAGATTTCCATATCTAGTATGTAGAAAAGACATCTGTTTCAACCTTCTGGTTTTCTTTTTAAGTTGATCGAACAAACATGATATGTTTCTAAACAAATGGGTCTTCTCGGATTTGAAACATCAGTATTGCCTCAGTCACTTGCATTCATTTCAAGTGATAACCAATCCAGAGCAGAAAAGTGCCCAACAGCATTCCCTTGCTCTTGATGGAAGGATGGCTACCATTTCTTTTAACACGATCCTGGCAGTTTCGCAACAGCCAACAGGGATATGATTTTTGAGGGACTCGCCATTCTGTGAAGCCACATTTGTTTTTTAAACTAGGTGATCAAAAAGAAAGAATCTATTGTTAGAAACCCATACAAGAAAAAGAGAAGGGTCCCTAGTTTCAAGCTTGTGCTAGTTGTCCATTACACATCCTTGTATTATGGCATTATAAGAAATGTGAGCTTCATCCATAACCATTAGGGATTTTGTTACCTCTGTCCCGTTGTTCTCTGATTTTACAGATTAGTTTTAGTTTTTTCGATGAGGTCAATATGTGGTAGGTTCACGGGTTTAAAATGAGGGACCAAACTGTTGATAGGGATTGACACAGCTCATGCACTCCATTAGCTTCTCACAAGTCATTAAAACTCGGGTCACGCTCCATTCAAGAATATGTCAAAATAACATAGTGATAGTCACACACAGTAATGACTATAGGAGTACAAGTTGAGCAACAACACCTTGCTTAAGAGATAGGAAAGCTACTTCCCACGAGTAATGACATGTTAGAACAATATAGCAAAAGGAATCATGAAACCTTTAGAAGAAAATGACAATACTTCAACATTTAGTACTTGAAAGACAATATATAGGCTAAGGGATTGCCTATGCAGTATGTGAATTGGATCAGAGCATGTGTGGCTAGTCCTTTCTCCATTTCTATTAATGGCAATTTGTGTAGGTATTTGCTGGTTCTGAAGGGCTTCGGCAAGGAGATCCTCTTTCCCCTTACCTGCTTGTAGTAGCAATGGAAGTGCTTTCTTGCTTGCTGAATAATGCTGGTATTAATGAGTATTGTTCCCTATCATCTAAAGTGTAGTAAGATTAAACTTACACATTTGTGCTTTGTGGATGATCTTATGATTTTCACGAAGAGAGATGTTGCATCCTTAAAGGCTATTACAACTATATTACAACTGTTTTTCCAGCTATCTGGTTTGCAATGTAATTCTTCAAAAAGTGAATTATTTTGTTATAATATCTCATATTGGCGGGTGAAGATTTGTTAGCCGACTTTATTAGTAGTGCTGGTTGCTAACTTGTCAGACGTGTTTTGGGGCCATGCGTGGTCACTAAGAACAAATCTGTGAGGCTCGTAGGCCAAAGCGGACAATATTTGACAGGTTGGGTCGGACTGTGATATTTGTTGTGGAGTGGATGCTAAGTAGTATGCAAATGATTACTGAATTTAAAGCTGGGAGGTTTCCTGTAAGATATTTAGGGGAGCCATTAATTGCCAAAAAAACTGACTTATGCTTATTGCAAACCACTTATAGATAAAATCTATTAAAATACAACATTGGGTAACAAAAAAGCTTTCTTTTGTTGGGAGATTGCAGCTGTTATCTTCAGTGATCTTAAACATTAAGGAATTATTGGTGTACAATTCTCTTGCTTCCTGCTAGTGTTATTAAGATTTTAGAGCAGAAATGTAATGCATTTCTTTGGAAGGGTCAAGCGAATAATGCTTTAGGTGCTAAGGTGACGTAGCCTAAACAAGGAGGGTTGGGCTGGAAGAAAATTAGAGAATGGAATATTGTTTCTATTCTTAAATGTATCTAGAGTCTTTACCTCAAAGATGGATCTTTGTGGGTCGGTGGATTCTGTCTTATAGACTGAAGGGTAATCATCTTTGGAGCCTGAAATGTACCATTGATTGTGCATGGTACTGGAAAAAGCTCCTAAAGTTGAGAGGGTTAGTCTGGGATCAAATCTACTATATTGCAGGTAATGACAGAACAATTCACTTATGGTGGGATCACTGGCACTCTTCTAGTGTTCTTGTAAAGGTTATGGATCTAGATTGCTCTACAAATTTGGTATTCCTTCTAAAGCAAGATTGGAAACTATAGTATGGTGTCTATTCAAGGTGCCATTTGTGGTGCAATTCTACCTGATGTTGCTAGGGAGATAGTGCAGTATCGCTGGCTAGTTTTACTGGAATCTATTTAAGCTAAAAGTGATTGGGAGTTATTGAGGAGCAAAGAAATGAGAGTCGACTTGCATAAACTGATTTGGGGTCCTTTACATATTCCTCCTAGACACAATTTCATTACATGGCTTGCTGTATTAAATAGATTGTCCACAAAGGCATGTCAAGTACATATTTCTGAGGGTTATTCTGCGTAAATGTGAATATAACAAAACTATTGGTAGTTGAAATCCTGAATTTCAGTGGGCTAAAGAGCAACTGTAGAAGAAATCATTAAAATCTACTCTGTCTAGACTGGCATAGTGTTTTATTGTATATGGTATATGTAAGCAAAGAAATCACAAGGTCCATGACTTTAGTGGAATGGCTCTTGATGAGTTGGTCAAATGGATTCAATGATCTATACTCCATGAAAGCACAAGGTCACGTTATACATTTAATCTAAATAAAAAACTCTATGGATGCGAACTTTATTTGAATTTTGGATACCTGAACCATCATAATAACTAAGGCACATTGTATGGTAATAAACAACCATCATATGTTTTTGTTCTTACTACTTGCTTTACTTAGGATAATGATAAGGTTGCTAAAAACTCCTAGAAATCATGATATTTTTCGATTATGGATTGGAATGTGTAAAATATTGGATAATTAGAATATATATTTGCAAAAAAGGTCTGGTATCCTCTTATAATTAAAGTTAGATTAGGTAGGAGATGAGAGCCTAGTAAAGTTTGTAAAGTTGTATTCAAGTTTAAGCAAGAACAAGATAAAATTGTCTTTTTCAAGAAAAATAAATAATTTATTTTAGGGTTCTAGACTATTTATACAATAATATGATGAACAATGTGATATCACCTATAGTTTTGGATTTGTTACAGTTAAATTGTTACAACTGGACTTATAAAAATTGGGGTCATTGTTAAATAATTGTAAGGGCATCTGGTGTAGAACTCGTGTAAGGTCATTAGAGTTAGTTAGGAGTTAGTTGACTATGAGAATAAACGTGTAGTGCATGAGAGGGGGATTATAAAAGGGTAGTAGAGTTTACGTATTAACCACACAAAGTAATAACAAAATATTTCTCTCTTAACTCTCTGCTATTCTCTCTGTTTCTCTCTATTTCTTCATTCTTGTTAAGTTGACCTTAACAATTGGTATCAGAGCTTGCAACAAGCTGCACAATTCATTGAACAATGGTGGACGGTAACAAATTCAAGGTAGTGGATGAACACTGCAAAAGGTTAGACAATCAACTGCAGAATCATCATCTAGAATGTCAGGAATCAATGGCAGAAAGTAAGGAGTGTTGGCTAGAGCAAGGGACCAAGATTGAGTAGTTGGTCATGTAGATGGAATTACTATCCTCACAGTTCCAACACCTTTTAGCTTCCCAAATGGCAAGAACAGAGACGACGGTGGGCCACTCCAGAGGTATTCTAGCAACTCCAGGGCTAGATAGAAGCGTGGAAATGAATGCATAAATTGAAAAAATAACACCGGGACATAAGGCTCAGAATAAAGGTGAGTAGACGATGGGGTAAGATCTTAATGGGATAGGGTTCCATATACCATTGCCCAGGGTGGAGCTACCAACCTTCAGGGGAGAGGATCCTCGAGGATGGCTGCGAAAATGCAAGAAATACTTTAAGATCCACTTGGTACCTACACATCAGTTGGTGGAAGTGGTCTCATATTACTTGGAAGGCAAAACAGATGTGTGGTTTGAAGGTTTGGTATAGGGAAATGATTCACTTATAGATTTGGGAAGAGTTTTCTCAGGATCTTTATAGGAGGTTTGGAAACAAGGATGACATCGTTAAAGAATTCAACAAATTAATCCAAGATAGAAATGTGGATGACTATATAGAAAGATTTGAGGAGCTAAGATCCTTGATGGGGGCTCTTAATCCACTCTTGCGAGAATCCTATTATGTCTCCAGCTTTATTAGTGGATTGAAAGATGAGATCAAGCCGATGCTTAAGATCTTGAAACCTGCAAAGGTGTTAGTGGCATTCAAACAAGCCAGATGGCAGGAGTCATCTAACAATGCCTTAACCAGGAAGACCCGATCATTGCAACGGATCAACCCTCCATTCCACAGCGGTAGAATACCAAGCAATGCTTCATCGAAATATTTTGGTCCAACCAGGACTGAAGGAGTGAATCCACCTTCAGATAGCCTTTATGAACATCGGAAGAGATTGGGACAGTGTTTAGGTATAGGGAAAAATAGATGCCTGGGCATAGATGCAGTGCCAAAAGCTTACACATGATAGAAGACATATAGGGAGAAGAGGACGAAGGAATTAGGGAATTCAAAGGCATGATACAAGAGGAGACAAGGAGAATAATCAGATAGATGAATTTGGGATGTCATTAAACGTCCTGGCAGACAATGATACTTATAATACTATTAGGATAAAAGGGGACTGTCAAGGACAGAACCTTATCATTCTAATAAATAGTGGGAGCACACATAGTTTTATTAACGAGAGCACAATCAAGGCATTGAATGCTACCACCAGTAAAACCACATTGCTAGTAGTCATGGTGGCCAATGGGAATGTCATGTTGTGTGAGACACATAGCCCTGCATTTACTTGGTTTATGCAAAGCTATGAATTCAAGGCAAACTTAAGGGTGCTGAAATTAGACAGGTATGATATAGTGCTGGGAGTAGATTGGCTGAAGAAGTATTTCCCAGTGTTGTTTGATTTCATCCAATTACGACTGTCATTTAAAAAAGATGGCATAATGATCGAGCTAAAAGGCATATCACAGGTTTCTAACTTGCAGATGATAACCACACTGAAGGAGCAGAGAAGCTTCAAAGATGTGATTGGGGGGTTAATTGGCCAGTTCTTTGCGATGGACAGTGAAGGGGGAGATAAGCCAACCGAAACAAAAGCAAAGATTAAATCTTTATTAGCAGAATTTGTTGGAATCTTTGAGGAACCATGAACCTTACCTCCAACAAGGTGATTCGATCATAAGATACCACTGAAACCAGGGTCATAACCTATTAACATCAGGCCCTATAAAAGCTCATTCATTAAAAAAAGAGATAGAGAAACTGGTAAAAGAGATGCTCTCTAATGGCGTGATTTAACACAACGTTAGTCCTTTTACATCCCCAGTGCTACTTATTAAAAAAAAAAGACAATACATGGAGATTCTGCATCGATTACATTCAACTTAATGAGCAGATCATAAAAAATAAGTTCCCCATTCCTCTTATCGATGATCTTCTTGATGAACTACATGGCTAAAGTTTTTTCTCCAAACTGGACCTGAGGTTAGGCTATCATCAGGTCAGAATACACGAAGAGGACATTGAGAAGACAACATTTAAGACGCATCATAGGCATTATGAATTCAGGGTCATGCCCTTCGGCCTTACCAATGCTCCGGCCATCTTCCAGGCATTAATGAACAACATACTGGAATCGTACCCACGCAAGTTTGTGTTGGTTTTTTTTTTATGATATACTAATTTACAACCCAACCTTTAAGTTACACCTTGTCCACCTCAGACAAGTTCTAGAGACTTTGAGTGATAACCAGCTGCTTGCTAAGAGATCCAAATGTGCATTTGGTGAGCAACATGTGGAATATCTGGGGCATGTGATTTCTATTACAGGATTGTCAACAGACTGGAAGAAGACTAAAGCAGTGAACAGTTGGCCTATTCCGCAATCCTTAAAAGAATTGAGAGGGTTCCTAGGGTTCACTAGGTATTATAGAAAGTTCATATGATATTTTGGAGTTATCAACAAACCCCTTACAGAATTGCTGAAGAAGAACAATTTCGGTTGGAATGATCAAGATCAACAAGCTTTCGATCACTTGAAGAAGGCCTTGTGTAAAGCACCAGTTCTAGCTCTGCTTGATTTCTCCAAGACTTTTTCTTGGAAACCGATGCTTGTGATTCAGGATTGGGGGCGGTCTTAAGCCAAGAAGGTAGACCCGTAGCTTACTTCAGCAAATCCTTGAGTTCAAAACACATGGGGTTATCCATTTATGAAAAAGAATACCTGGCTATTCTCATGGTTGTGGAGAGGTGGAGACATTACTTAGAAAAAGAACAATTCGTCATACAAACAAATCATGAAAGCTTGAAGTATCTGTTGGATTAGAAAATTCACACTTCAATTCAGAAGAAAGGCTTGACGAAGCTCTTAGGGTTGCGATATACCATACTATATAGAAAGGGCAGGGAGAACATTGCTGCCGATGCACTATCCAGGAAACATAACAATAGTCATCCTGTCATAGTTGTTGGGGAATTAGATGTAATAACTAGTGTACTTCTCGCTTGGTATGAAGAGGTTCATGCGTCCTACGTCAAGGATCCTAAGTTGTAAACCATTATCATGGGAAAAATGATGGGACTCATAGGAAATACTGATTACATTTATGCAGAAGGGGTGTTGAGATACAAAGACAGGATAATGGTGGGACTGGAGGGGGAACTCAGAACTAAATTGGTAAAATCTGTGCATGATTCTTATGTGGGAGGACATGCTGGTATACAAAATACATTTAGAAGGCTGAAGGTTAACTTCTATTGATTGGGAATGAAGGCAGTGGTGAATAGGACAGTGGAAGAATGCGATGTTTGTAAGCAAGCTAAGGTAGAGATAGTAGCTTATCCAGGTTTGTTACAACCATTACCAGTTCCTAATGGAACGTGGGAAGCCATCATCATGGACTTTATAGAAGGACTGCTAAGTTCGGATGGGAAGAATGCTATTATGGTGGTGGTAGATAGGTTTACTAAATACAAGCATTTCATTGCACTCAGTCATCCCTTTACATCACAAGATATTGCGCAACTATTTCTAGATCATTTCTACAAGTTCCATGGGCTACCAGCTGTTATTATCACAGACAGGGACAAGATTTTCACCAGTATTTTTTGGAAGGAATTATTCAAAAAGTTAGGAGTTCAGGTGTTAATGAGCATGACTTATCATCCGTAGATGGATGGGCAAACTGAGAGGGTGAACCACTGTTTAGAAACATATCTTCGATGCATGACTATGCATCAACCGAAACGCTAGTTTCATTGGTTATCGCTGGCACAATGGTGGTATAATTCCAATTATCCTTCAACCTTGGGCATAAGTCCTTTTCAAGCCCTCTATGGTTATGTTTCTCTGTAGAGGGAGTGGATTACTCAGAAATCGACTCCAGTGGCTGCAGTGGAAGATGTGCTACAAAGAAGGGCTAACATGGATCTTACATTGAAGAAGCAACTCGAAACAACAAGGCACAGGATAAAGCAAATGGCTGATAAGAATAGGTCAGAAAGGGAGTTTTTGGTAGGGGATTTGGTTTTTCTTAAGCTTCAACCTTATAGACAAAACACTGTTGCATTACGAAAGAACCTTAAACTCAACCCTTGATATTATGGACCTTATCCAATCATTCAAAGAATTGGAATGGTGGCTTATGAGTTGAGGCTGCTGGAAGGGAGCTTGGTACATCAGTGTGCTATGTATCATTACTCAAGAAAAAGATTGGTGACGCAACAGTCATTTCTTCCAAGTTACCAATGGCAGACAAGGAGGGATGGATGCAGATTGTACCTATAGCTATATTGGATAGGAAGATGATGAAGAAGGACAATCGGGCAGTAATTGTCGGGTTGATTCAATGGTCCAACCTCTACCCAGAAGATGCCATATGGAAAGACCTTGAAGATCTCCAAAAACAATTTCCAGAATGTATCACACCACTCTTGGCAGACACTAATTAGCATTCATGGGACAAGAATGCATTCAAGGAGGGAGTATTGTTACAATTGGATTGTTACAGCTAGACTTATAGAAATTGGGGTCATTGTTAAGTAGTTGCAAGGGCGTCTGTTGTGGAACTCGTGTAAGGTCGTTAGAGTCAGTTAGGAGTTAGTTGACTATGAGAATAAATGTGTAGTGCATGGGAGGGGGATTATAAAAGGGTAGCAGAGTTTTCGTATTAACCACACAAAGTAATAACAAAATATTTCTCTCTTACCTCTCTGCTCTTCTTTGTTTCTCTCTATTTTTTCATTCTTGTTAAGCTGAGCTTAACAAGATTACTTGAAAACAAAGACACAGAGGAACAACATAACATTGCAAAAGCTATCCTAGTTCCAGGTTTTACAGTATGTCCTGTGAAAATAAAAAAAATTGAATGGATGCGAGCTCTATACTCGGGAGAGTTTTGAGAACCATCATAATTTAGGGTTAATATCTGTTAAGGCCTGATAAATTTATAGCTAATTGTTTCAAAATGTTCCAAAAGTAGAATAAGGAGAAGTGCTGGCATGGGTGATTTTTAGATTGTTTTTCCTGTTAAGAAACCAGATATGATCCTCTTGTATGCATGGTGGTAGCTGTGGCTTCCTACATTAAATCAAGCATTGGTGGCTGTTAATCATGATTATGCCCTACTTTCTGTTAAATGCCTTCTGCTAATTGGATGCATTAGATGATAAATATTTAGTCGTTGGCTGGTAAGTCTAGCATCCAGCTTTGCCCTAAATTTTCAACATAAAAATGATGCAAACTTTAAATGGTAAACTTGGTTCTTGTTTTTCTTTGTTTTAGAAAATTATACATCTTCTTCAAATATAATAAACAATAATCATTTCTAAAATTAAATAATATTTGTCAAAACAAATGTAATAATAGTTGCTAAAAAATTGGCAAGGTTTTACTATATTGATCACAAAGCACACAACTTTTCAACAATTAGTGTGTTTTTTTTCTTTGTTAAATTTAAACTTATTAATTTATATTTTTGTGTGCCTTTATGCACGGTATTTTCATTAATTTTTTTATAAAAAAATTATTATGTTGATCATATACATTATATCCTTGCTGATTTGTTGAATTTAAATCAACTATTTCATGTTTTGTGTGCTCTTCATTTATGACATTTTCATGTTATTTTTTTTTTGTAATATTCTATCATATTGATGACATTGAAAATAAAATAATTCATATAAACTTATATATATATATATATATATATATATATATATATATATAAAAGAGAAATGAGAGCCTCGGATGTTAGAACAGTAAAAAATACAATTCTCACTTTCACGATTGCTATTTTGGTATAAAAATGAGAGGAAAAGATTGCCAATTTGTTGTTTACTATTAAAATGCCCATTCATCCGACAAAAATTGACCACAAGATTGACTTGTTCCCATGTAAAAAAAGGGCAAAAAAACGATCATCTGTTTGGGAGATCTGATTCCGTGGATCAAGCAATGGTGCAGATGGTCCGCTACATGACCTCCAACCCAGATTGTGCATTGCCTTGGCCATTCAAGTGTGGCAATGCCCATGAAAGGTATCGTCACGGTAAAATTCCAGCTAATCCGACCACTGTACCACAAAAACTGACCACAATACAACCGTACATGTCGCCCTCTTCCAGCGCACTAGACACCAAATCACCGATTGCCGAAGGGCATCAAGCACGCCAAAAATGCAACATGATAAAGCAAGTTCATGTGATACACAATATAGATAATTATGAGATGTTTACTATGATTGTGGTATCTTCAATGATGTTTACAGGCTATGTTGGTATGCTTTAATGGTGGCACCCAGAGTATAAAAACCTTCACTGCTCTGGCCCCCAACTTGTGTTTGTTTAGGTGCATCGAGGGTGGTGCACCTCATTAACAAACACTCTCCTTTGGCTCCGCCTGCACCTCATTAACAAACACTCTCGAACCAAACCTTTGGTTCCGCCTCCCTACCTCCTGTAATCTCCGCAGAAAGATAGCAAACAGCTTTCAAATGTTGGCTGCCATGCCAGGAGTAAAGTGACCATAATCACAAACTCACAACCAATGGATGCTCGAAACATTTTTAATGAAATTAAAGCCCACCACAGGGACCACATTTTGAAGAGGTAGAAATATTTTCCTTAGCATGGCATAGGTCGGAGAAATCAACTTCTTCTAGCATGTACAGGTTGGTAGAGAATAGCATCTTAGAGATTATATGCTAACACATTTGTGCTCATAAAACTACCACCACATGGATTCAAAATGAGCAAATGGATAAAGAAAG
>Ga0325414_1006062_pt1 | contig 12798 bp, 9 predicted proteins | sample PopdelMetagenome_8_FD_206183 | JGI IMG/M metagenome (GOLD analysis project Ga0325414, IMG submission 206183) | Populus deltoides microbial communities from Bellville, Georgia, United States - Leaf-PdKOR-R3 | ecosystem: Host-associated > Plants > Phyllosphere > Phylloplane/Leaf | place: USA... | reverse complement strand
TAAAAAAAAAGAGAGAAGAGAGAGCATCGAGCTCCCGATCTCCTCCCATACAATTCATGCACTAGATAAAGAAAATATGTTTGGTTAAAAAATTAGAGACCAGGAAAGCAGGCAAAGCAAAGATCTCATTCGTTTGTCTATGCGGTATAATTCACGTTTTACATTATGGTTTAAATAAAAAAGTAATAAAAATAATGTTTTTAATTTTTAACTGTAATTTAAAACACGATATACATATTACGGTTAGATTGTTTTTTTTATTTAAAATTTTTATTTTTTTATATTTTTAAATCATTTTAATAAATTAATGTTAAATATAAAATAAAAAAATTATTTTAATATATTTATAAACAAATAAAACTTTAAAAAACTTGTAGGAAGCACTCAGCGGTAGCAGTAAACCCCAAGCGTACATAGCATTAGACAAGCAGGCATGGAGGCATATTAGCAATATAAATAAGTTAACAAGGGCATTTTTGTAATGTCACAAAAATATTTAGGCGTGTTTGGTCAGAACAATATAAAAGAAGGGAAATAGTACCACTAGCAGTAAACCCCAAGCGCAACTCGGTCCTCCTACTCTCTCCCAAAAAGAGAGGAGCGAGAGAAAACGCTGAAGACAGAAAAGAAAGAAAGAGTGGTCTTTGCCAAATTAGTGAGTGAGCGAGTAAAGCGTGTGTTTGCGCCCCTTCTTAAACACAAAACACAGGCACAGCAGCGATAATTCAAAAACAAAAACCGTTAAAAAATAAAAACAAAGGACCGTTAAAATCGTTCCCGCCAATCGCCATGGTCCCTCAGCTTGAGCACCACCGTCAACAAGACTCTCCAGCCGCCTCCACCTCCTCCACGCTAGAAGACCATGTTCAGAAGACAAAGTCTCTGATTTCTGCCCTCAATTTTGTCTCTCGCGATCTCCCTCTCCCTCCTGATCTCTTCGACACCGTCTCTTCAATCTATTCAGATGACGGCAACGCTGATTTTGACGGTGGGACCCAAGATAAAAGCCGATTGGTACGTGTTTTTGAGATGCCCTTTTGATTTTCTGGGGTCTTGGGTCATGGGATTTATTTAATTTTGTGAATTTGGGTGCTTCCTGGGGCAATTGGGATACCCTTTTGGTAATTTCCGTCAAAAGTTTGGAAATTTGGGGTTTCTGAAGGGGGATTTTAGAGTTTGGTTTTAGGGCATGTTGTTTAAGAGGAGAATTTCGAGGTTAGGGTTGGTTGGGGATTGCGGGTGCTGTAAATTTTGTGTTTTCTTCTCTGCGCGTGTGAAATTGTTTCTTGTTATCTTTGTTTTGCTTGGTGCACGTGTGAAAATTTCATGGATTTTTTAATTAGTATTGTATTCCTCTTGAACCACAAGATTGTGATAGTGTCAATTAAGTTATGCAGTGAAGAGGATTGCTGGGGTTAGGTTTCTTCGCGGTTAATGGCTATGATTTGTTTTCTCATTGTTAATCTTTGGACTAGATATGTGTGTTTGCTGTCCTGTAATTGACTGTCTAAACTGACAGTATATGTTAAGCATATACACATCCATTGTCGGAAAGTTCTGTGGCTTCTCTTTCTCTTCTATAATGGTCTCATTGTCGTGTTACCTTGTTTAAAGAATAACATGTGGAGCAGTTTTGGTTTACTTAGATAAATTCTCTCTGTTTTTCCTTGTGTTTTACATTTCCCCCCCTTTCCTATAAGGCAGGTCAAATTGAATAATGATTGTTTCCGTTCCTTATTTGCTGATGGTCTTTGTATTGTAGAGTTTACACCAATCTCTTACATTGAGAAACAAGACATCAATTTCCTTGCAATGGAGATTTTCCTGTTAATTTCTCTTGCTGTTTTTAGTCGATGTTGCTATTGAAGTCTGCAATTTATGTGTTAATTTGTTGTTTCTGATATAGCTTTTGGAATGTGGATTTAACATAACACAGCAGGGTAATCCTGGGATTTCCATCAGAGGTGATTTGATGACTGAATTTGAGGATGCACTTTCAAAGCAAAGGCAAAATTGCATGTCGGGTTTTGCTCTTGCAGAATTGAGGGAAAATCGATATCAAAGCCATATTCTGCATCGCATAAATGAACTTGAAGGTTGCTATCTCTTTTACATAATCTTTACATCTCAGGACGTCACATTATACTTTCTCACTCATGAAATGCTTCATGTGGTAATTTTAATTTAGTTCGCTTGTTTGTTCCCATGATTTGGATTGTTGTTGGTACTTGTTTAAGATACCTCTTTCACAGAACTTGGCTGCTATGCCTGCTGATAGTTGGGCCTAATGTCTTTTGTCGTTGGTAATTACTTTGGTAATTTGTTAATAATAGTGATAGTGTACTTACCCTATTTGTTGATTGGGTCGTTATAGATTAATCCTTGGGAAGGATTTATTGATGCATTTTATGTTTTGGATCAGAACTTTCTTCAACCAGAGGTGAAGACCTGCAGATGAAGTGCTTACTTGAACTTCATGGACTAAAGGTAAGTTTGATTTGTTAAAATTTGGTATGAAAAGTTTTATGAAGTTTGTGCATGCTTTTGTATTTGTACTTGATAAAGTAAAAGCTTCAATCTAAATTGAAGTTAAGGCAAACTTTGGTTGTTCTAACAATATGATTGATGCTTCTCCAAGAAACTTGTCTGCTTGGGTGGTGAAGCCACTGAATATCTATAATTAGAATAAATCTGCTTTCCCCCATTAGATTTTAGGAAAAGCTTCATTGCTGATCTTTTGGTTTTGATATCTTTTAGAATCCAGTGAAGGAATGCTAAATTTAGCCAAATTAGATTAATGCTGGCTGACTGGTTTCATTGTAGAATCTTATAGTTTTATTTCTTAGATATGTTGCTGAAGGGGCTTTTGGATTCATGGTGATAGATGGGTTCTGTTCATTGTTTTATTTGGAAATTGAGGGATGACGCCTGTTTTGTCCTTGTGGGCAAGGACTTTTTTTCTGGCAGCTAGCAGAGTTGCAGAGCAAAGTTCGATCTGAAGTGAGTTCAGAGTACTGGCTTCGTTTGAATTGTATGTTTCCTGACAAGCAACTCTTTGACTGGGGTATTATGAGATTGCCTCGCCCATTATATGGTATAGGAGATGCTTTTGCCATGGAAGCTGATGATCAATTCCGGAAGAAACGAGATGCTGAGGTTATTTTCTTCTCATGTTCATTTTCTTTCTTTTTGTGAAACTTTTCTCATATTCCAAATTGGGGGATTTTGGAATCTGGGCATTCTAGATGGCATATAACATCTGTTAGTGCGCCCCACTTCTCTCTCATTAACCAAGTTGAAATCTACAACCTGATGGTGTGGACCTAGGTTCTGACCCTTCAATACTGGTACTATATACAATCTTAGCTGTTGATTGTTGAAATATGTTGTCAACTAAAGTATCTTTTATCTCTCTCTAAATATAATTTTCTTTCCAGAAGATGATAGTAAGTTGAGATGAAATATATGAGTTTTGGATATTAAGATTTACAATTCAATTGGTTAACTAACAAAATTTGTTTGCTGTCAAATGTATTGTTTTCTGTTGTATGCTCTGATGATTTGTGAAAATCTCTACTGCAGAGGCTGTCAAGGTTGGAAGAGGAAGAAAGGAACCATGTGGAGACTAGAAAAAGAAAATTTTTTGCAGAAATACTCAATGCAGTCCGAGAGTTCCAATTGCAAGTTCAGGCTACTGTTAAAAGGAGGAAGCAAAGGAATGATGGGATTCAGGTTTTCTACTGTCTATCAATCTTGCTACTTCGTATTGTCTGCTAATATGAATCTGAGTAGCTTAGACATTTGCATGGATGAGGGATTTCTAAACCTTTTTTATATGGAATTTGTATGATTAACTGAAGTGATAACTATGGAGTTTAAGTGTATCAGAAGCACATAGTTAAAGAGAGAGAGGGGATTGGATATCATTTCCTTGGGAAAAGGAGAAGAGGAAAAGAAAAGTTTAGATGGAAAGCTTCAAAGCATTATTAGGTGATATTAATATGAAATTAAGCCTTGTTTGCCATTGAAATTTTTGTGTACAGCTAAATTGAGTTCAGTGATGGATCTGTTTCTTGTGACTAGTTACAGAATGTTAGAAAGAAACTAGTCCACGACACTCTTTAGCCTATGAAACTCTTTCATTTTTTATCTTCTGTAATCAGGAAGATGAGATCTGTTGGTTATTTATCAGTTCGACTGATTACTACTTTTCTTAGTATTGCATATGATTAGTGAATACACTTAATGTTATCATATTTTGACAGGCATGGCATGGAAGGCAGAGGCAGCGGGCTACTCGGGCAGAGAAACTGAGGCTCCAAGCCCTGAAGGCTGATGATCAAGAAGCTTACATGAGAATGGTAAAGGAGAGCAAGAATGAACGACTTACAATGCTTCTTGAAGAAACAAATAAACTACTTGTTAACTTGGGAGCTGCAGTCCAGCGCCAAAAAGATGCAAAACATTCTGATGGTATTGAACCTTTAAAAGACTTAGAAGCTGATTCGCCTGAGTTGGATGCTTCAAGGAATGAAAGTCCACTTGATACATGTCCCGAGGAAGATGAAATCATTGATTCTGATATTAATGATGATAGTGGTGATTTGCTTGAAGGCCAGCGACAGTATAACTCAGCTATTCATTCAATTCAGGAGAAGGTAAATAGTAAATCTTTATTCTCTGTGTAATTTTATCTCCAGATTTTCCTATGCAGATCTTGTATTTGATTTCCATGGTTTAAATTTCAATCATTTTGTGTTTCTCCTGCAATGTGTAAGCTAGTTGGCATGGTGTTTAGATTTCCATACACTTGTGGGAATGACTAGATTAGAGTTAATCGGTGCTCGCAAGTGAATGCTCAAGTATCAAACTGTCTACTTACCAGTTCCTTGTAGCAATTACCCTAAGCTGTGTTTGGCCACCAGTCTTGGCTTTTGAATCCAAGCACATGGAATTGGAGGCTGTCTCATGCAAAAGATTATGTTCATCTTGCTTGAGTGAGTATGGTCTTCAGTGTCGCCCTTCCCACATTTATTTGAGATGGATAGATAGTTGAGTTTTTTTGCATGGACTGTTTCAGTTTGTTATTTCTTTTGGTGTATAGGTAATATGGTCAATAGATGAAAGCACAGTTAATTGGCTGGTTTCAGCATCAAAAGCTAACTGTTTTCTAGTTTGAGGGCGTGAAGATAGTGCGGGTCCTATGCTGCAGATGTTGGGCAGGTTATTGGAATTTGCCCTGCTTCATTTTGTAACGGGTTGTGGTTGTTGAACTGGGGATTTAGGAGCTGTCATTTGATGTGGCACATGGAAATTTTTTTGTCAGTTGCTGAAATTGTCTGGTGGCTAAAGGTTGATTGGAAGAGATTAATGAAGGCTTTCTTTTGAAAGCAGCTAAATAGTGAGTTTTGGGGTTTCATTTAAGAGGTTAATTAATGTACAAAGAGTCGGAATAATATGGCTTTCATGTTGGAGTGATGATGGGATAAGTTTGGAGGTGATTAGAGCAGTGAAGGAGGAATTTGGAGGGCGTCTGCCATGAAAAATACTTGGTAAGTTTAGCATCAGAATTTGGAGAGAGAGAGTGGAGGAAGGGACAACAAACCTTAGAAAACAAGAGAACTTAGAGGAATGATATCACATTAGGCAAGTTTGCATCTAGTTGCAAACCATAACACTTGGTTGTGTTTACCTGTGGAAAGTTATTCAATTTTCCAAGAAGACAAATAAAAACTGCTACAAAATGTGCTTATTGGCTAGAGGTGAACCTTTATGTTTGAAACTAGATTTTATAGCTCTCCAATTTTCTGGAAAACTGGGAAAGAAAAAATGTCTGCTCAAGTGAAACTTGTTTTCTTAAACAGTTTTTTTATTTTTTGTTCTTTGGGAGATCCATCATGCCTTGGACTATACAAAGGGAGCTAACCCTCTCACCTCTAATAAATTGTCCTGTCTTGTCCCTGCCACAAGCAGATTTTGACCAAGTTGTCAGTGTCATTCCCACCTGCTAGTTACACACTTGTTGGCTCTTTTAGTACAGACATTCCTGGTTTTTTCTAGTTTTCACAGATTAATATGGTTAAATATTTTTTTCTCTTATTTTTAATGGAGATCAGAGGAGATGAAGATAAGCAATGGATCAGATATCGCACATCCCCTCTTTTTTTTCTCTTATTTTTCATGAAAATTAGAGGAGATGAAGATAAAAAATGCGATTTCATTTCTCCCAATAAACTTAGTGTTAGGATTCCACTATTGTTGTTATTTATATCCTTAGCTTCTTTGTCTTTCTAGAATTTGGATTCCTGAATCAGAAAATTCTAACGAAGCTGCTGATCAACTTAGAATCAAAGAAAAAAAACATACCACTCAAAGTTCCTATTAGATTGTAATCTTAACTAAACTGCCAGTTACACCTGTTTTTCTTTGATACTGCAATATTTTGTTTCTGCTCACCCATCATCCATAGAATAAGACTCTAAATAACAAAATAATTTAACCCAAGGATTCAGCATATGAGACCATGTGAAGCGTCAACCTTGCTGAACTCTTTTTGGGATTTATAGAGAGAAAAATTCTTGAACTGCCAAAATGGAATGCAAGTCCAAATAGACAGTATATTTTCCCATTGCTGCATGATCTCCAATGTGGCTTATATTGAGCAGTGATTCTTGGTGCTGTTTAACTTATGTAAATCTTTCTGGTTGCAGAATGGTGATTGTGATTCCATGCAACTTTTGTTGTTCATACTACTCTTAATCAGAGAATCTAAGTAATTGTACATTGTAATGCAGGTAACTGAGCAGCCATCCATACTTAAAGGTGGACAATTAAGACCATACCAGTTAGAAGGACTTCAGTGGATGCTGTCTTTGTTCAACAACAATTTAAATGGAATTTTAGCCGACGAGATGGGGTTGGGGAAAACAATACAAACAATTTCGTTAATAGCATATCTTAAGGAGACAAAGGGTATCTGCGGGCCACACTTGATAGTTGCTCCAAAGGCTGTGCTACCAAATTGGGTCAATGAATTCTCGACATGGATTGAGGAGAATGAGTATGCGAATACATTTAATTTCAGGGTGCTTGTGTGTGCGAGTATGCATGCTCAAGTAGCATTTGATTTGAAATTGCTCATGTATTTTCTTCTTTGTCCAGGATTAAAGCTTTTCTTTATGATGGACGTCTCGAAGAGAGAAAGTCCATAAGGGAACAGTTATCAAGAGAGGGGAACTTGCAGGTGTTGATCACACATTATGATCTAATCATGAGAGATAAAGCTTTTTTGAAAAAAATTCACTGGCAATACATGATTGTTGATGAAGGGCATCGATTAAAGAATCACGAGTGTGCTCTGGCAAAGACTATTGCAGGGTATTGTGCTACATGTGTACTTTCCTGTCTCATTTCTTGTCTCCATGAACTCTATTTTTGGTCTTTTAATTGTATAGCTGAATATTGCAGGGTATTGTGCTCCATGTGTACTTTCCTGTCTCATTTTTTGTCTCCATGAACTCTATTTTTGGTCTTTTAATTTCTTAGCTGAATCTCTTTTTATGTTCATTTCTTTCCTACATTTTTTGTCTCCACTGAAGTTTGGATCAGCAGGCAACAATAGGATACTTATTTGGATTATTCTTTTTCTGTTGCTACACAGTGAAGTTCTTTTTCATGAAAGCAAATGAACACTACTTCTTTTATCATCCTTTTCACCTGATAAGATCAAATCATGATTATCTGGTGCACTAGCATGATACTTTGCAATGTGTACTGAGGTGGTTGCTATCTACTGTTGAAAAGTTGTAAAGATTTGTTATGTCCTCAGTTTTCATGGAATCAATTCATGGAATCAAATAGTACTTTGGACATGGTTATATAAGACACTTCAAAGGCTTTTCTAATTGAATTTTAACCTGCATGCAGCTATCAGCTTAAGCGCAGACTTCTATTGACTGGGACTCCAATACAGAACAGCTTGCAGGAACTGTGGTCCTTGCTTAATTTTCTCCTCCCACATATTTTTAATTCCGAGGACAAATTTGAAGAGTGGTTTAATGCTCCCTTTGCTGATCGGGGTGAAGTTTCTCTTACCGATGAAGAACAACTATTGATCATTCGTCGTTTGCATAATGTAGGTGTCCTTGAAATTTCATTTTTTTCTGAAATCTTCTTGAACCTTTACCCTGATTCATTTGCATGATTCTCAGGTTATAAGGCCATTCATTTTGAGGAGGAAAAAAGATGAGGTGGAGAAATATCTTCCTGGGAAATCTCAGGTTATACTAAAATGTGATTTGTCAGCATGGCAGAAAGTATATTACCAACAAGTTACGGAGATGGGCAGGGTTGGGCTGCAAAATGGTTTGTCGTTTCTGCTCCATCCAATATGTCTTCATTTTTCCTGTGTTTTTTCACGGTCTTTATTTGCGGGTGCTTTGAATTTTTGTCATTATCTGCTTTCATTGTATGGCATTTCCTGGGATATATGTTTCCTGCTTTTGGAAAGCTGCTGTTTTTTTGGCTCTTCCTACCCCTTCCCTTCCCTTTTTTTCATCTCTTTGAGCGTACTCATTTGAAATACTCATTAGCTACCACTGAATTTTTCTGTTAAATAGCTTGACCACTTGTGCATTTGTTAGCACCAATCATCTACCACTTTCTATAGAGAACTCTAGTGTCATTTTTTCCTATATATATCTACCTCCTATACTTGCTCTTTTTCTCTCTCTATTAAATGTAACGATTGTTGTTTTTGCTTTGTGTATGACCTCATGATTGAATGCTTAGGGTTATTTATCAATCTTGTGAAATACTCACTGAAAGTGCAAAAACTTGAAACTTAATGAGAAAAGATCAATTTACAGGATCGGGAAAATCAAAGAGTCTACAGAACCTTACGATGCAGCTCAGGAAGTGCTGCAACCACCCGTATCTTTTTGTTGGGGAGTATAATATGTGGAGGAAGGATGAAATCATGAGAGCATCAGGGAAGTTTGAGCTACTTGATCGCTTACTCCCAAAACTCCATGCAACTGATCATAGAGTCCTGCTTTTTTCACAAATGACTCGTCTTATGGATATTCTTGAAATTTACTTGCAACTTCATGATTACAAGTATCTTAGACTTGATGGCTCAACAAAAACTGAGGAAAGAGGAACTTTACTAAAGAAATTCAATGCTCCAGACTCTCCTTACTTCATGTTCCTTTTGAGCACTCGTGCTGGAGGTCTTGGTTTGAATTTACAAACAGCAGATACTGTGATAATTTTTGATAGTGATTGGAACCCCCAAATGGACCAGCAGGCAGAGGATCGTGCACATCGTATTGGACAAAAGAAGGAAGTCAGGGTTTTTGTTTTGGTTAGTGTTGGATCGGTTGAAGAGGTAATCTTGGAGCGTGCAAAACAGAAGAAGGGCATTGACGCCAAGGTCATCCAGGCTGGACTTTTTAATACTACATCCACAGGTATATCCATCTAGATTCCATGCATTTAGCTACAGAGTATCCATATAGTAAAGGAGGCAATGTTTTGTTATTCTTTTTTTTGCTATTGCTCCAACTTGGGCCATGTATGCTCTCACTGGCAAGATGTTACTGCTGCAGTCTGCAGGGTAATTTTCATAATTTTTTGCTCTGACAACTGTGGATCATATATGCTTTAGTATTTTTTATAGACTTGTCATCATTCATTTCATCTAAAAAATTGTAGCTTCAAACATGTTTACACTTGCGTGAAAACCACTAATGACAGTGATAATTGAGCAAATGACAACGGATGAGGGCACTGGTCGGGACATCTCTTGGACCTTCTGCGACTACTGAATAGGGTAAAGCATCGAGTCTGTATGTTGGCTGGCAGTGTTTCTATATTCTTTAGCTGTTTGCAGTCATGATTTCAGATATTGATGGACTGTATCATAGGAACCTTTGGTCTAGTCATCTTTCCAATTCCACAGTGTCAAGTTATCCTCCAACGATAATGGAATTGGTCACTTGCATCCTTTTCTTTTCAACAGAAATCTTCTTATAAATTCAGACTTGGAATTGTCAAGGGTTGGACTAGATTTCTGCCACGCTTTTTTCACCTTTTTTGTATGGATTAAGCAATGCATTAACGTGGCATGTCTTTGCTTGTGCAGCTCAGGACAGAAGAGAAATGTTACAGGGCATCATGCGTAGAGGAACTAGCTCACTTGGAACAGATGTGCCAAGTGAGAGAGAGATCAACCGCCTTGCGGCCCGTTCTCAAGAAGAGTTCCGGATTTTTGAGGAGATGGACAAGGAAAGAAGAAAACAGGAGGATTACAGATCTCGTCTCATGGAAGAGCATGAGGTACCTGAATGGGCATATCAAGCACCTGATAGCAAGGAAGATAAGGCCAAAGGTTTTGAGCAGAATAGTACTGGTGTCTTGGGAAAGCGGAGAAGAAAGGAGGTGACATACGGTGACACATTAAGTGATTTACAGTGGATGAAGGCTGTTGAAAATGGACAAGACATATCCAAATTATCAAGTAAAGGAAAGAAACAAGAACATACTCAGTCTGAAGTTAATGATACTGCCAATAATAGTGCAGGAACGGAGAAAAAGGTTCTGGAAATGAGGAATGATAACATGCCCGTGGTAAGTGAGGGCACAAGCGAGGATACCTATGCTTCAGCCCTGAAAAGACCCCAGTCTGACGAGGCAGTCACTGAAAAAACAGACTATCAGGTTTTAGAAAAACCTGAACAAGGTGTCGGGGTAAGTGGTTGGAACAGGCAAATATTTACATGGAATACTTACAAGAAGAAGAGATCCAGTTATGTTTTTCCAAGTTCGTCATCGGACTCCAGAGGGCAGAATTCCAACGTAAAAGGAAATGGGTGGGCTTGATGTAATTGAGCAAAATGTCGTCACATTTTTGTGATGAGATGGTCCAGAAGCATCCCCAGGTCTTGGGTTGCTGCTCCATTGCACCAGGCTTTGGTTGGGTGCTGTTGCTGGTGTCGTTTGACGTTGCCTCCTTTAAATTAGTTGCTTCCAGTACTTGCTCCGATGCTTCATCTCTGTTGATTCTAGCATTTATAACTTCGCTCAAACGTAAGCAGCCGATGCAGCATTTTCCCAATTTATGAATAGCACCTCTCATCATCATCATTTTCAACAGCATACATAAGGTGGTGGTCGGGTGGTGAATCTAGATGTCTGCATGGGTAAATGACCACTCCTATTCATTGGCACCTGTAACATATTAGCACTAATGTGATGTTCCCTGATTTATGACATGCACTTTTATTCTTATTATTTATGGTTTTCAAGATTGTTTTCATGTGGAAATGAGGTTTTGGCCTGGGGTATCTGGAGTTCATCCATCATGTGAGGGAAGATATTAAATTTTGGGTAAATCTCAAATATACCTCCAAACTATTGGGTAGTTTCAATTTTACACCTAAAACTATTTTTTATGTTAGTTTTATCATCATGATATTTTAACTCTAGAGATTTCTACTGTCAGAATAACTCGTATAAAATTATATCGTTTGTTTTTTTATATTAAAAAAAATATATAGTTGAGATGGAAATATAGATGAAAACTTTTAAAAATAGATGCAAGTCGTTCATTTTTTTTATAAGTTCCAGATAAGATTGATACAAAAAATTGTTTAATTATAAAGTTGAGTGTATCTATTTTTGAGGTTTACCTATAATTTTTTATGAAAACAAAGAAAACTGGAAAAAAAAAATGGCAAGATTCTTTGGAGTTGAGGTTTAATCTGTTTTTTTTTTTTTTTTTTTGTTAGAACTTGAAAAAAAATTTTAAATTAGTTTTTTTAATATTTTTAAAATATTTTAATTTATTAATATTAAAAAAATAAAAATATATTATTTTAATATATGTTTTCAAATAAAAAATAACTTTCTCAATAATATCTGAAACTTGACATCCTAAAAAAACCCAATAAAGAATAGCACCTGGAAGGCAATTGGGAAGTCTAAGCTTGCGAGCATGATTGACACAACAGTTCAACCATTATTTTGCTTTTTTTATTTTAAATTAATATTTTTTTGTATTTTTTAATTTTTTTAATTTAAAAATATCAAAAATAAAATTTAAAAAATAAAAATAAAATATTTTTTTAATACATCTTAAAACAAAAAAATATTTTTAAAAAAATCTCAATCACTAAGACACCCATTGCACCAAAACACTATCATATTTTAATCAAGTAAGTCTAATTAGAAGTGTTGTTGCATATATTTTTCAAACTATTTTTTATACCGAAATGTATTAAAATAATATTTTTTTATTTTTTAAAAATTATTTTTAAGATGTATTAAAAATATATATATAAAATAATTTTTAACAAAAAAAAATTAATATTTTTAAAATTACAAGTAAACCTACGTTTCCAAACGATCTCTGTACTCTGGACGCCCCTGAAATGCAAAATGTGACGATACGATGATACAGAAAAAGGGGTAGATCTCACTAAACCTAAGCTACGGAATCAATTATGCTTTAATTCCAAGCCCCGCCCAGCCCAGCCACTTTCATGGTTATGCTTGCTACGAATTTAAGAGAACAGTCAATCCAAAATGCTGTCACTGTCTCCATCATCAATACATGCCAAAGACTCCAATAAAGCAGAGTTTTATTCATCCTTGTTAGCTTCAAGATTCTCCAGTTTCCGTTCCAACTCATGCTCATCATCTTCACCCTCTCCAGACTCCTCTTCATCGCCACCTCCTTCAGGATCATTCTCATCGACGGATCCAAGCCTATCAGGGAATTTCTCAAACAATTCATTC
>Ga0325414_1006060_pt1 | contig 12800 bp, 6 predicted proteins | sample PopdelMetagenome_8_FD_206183 | JGI IMG/M metagenome (GOLD analysis project Ga0325414, IMG submission 206183) | Populus deltoides microbial communities from Bellville, Georgia, United States - Leaf-PdKOR-R3 | ecosystem: Host-associated > Plants > Phyllosphere > Phylloplane/Leaf | place: USA... | reverse complement strand
AGAATGACTCTAGAAGCAAAATAAAATCTCAGCAGAATCTAAGTTTGTTTACAGTTATTAGAGTTTGTTTCTTGTTGCTAGTCTAATGGCTATTTTTATTCCATGTAACAGAAAATCAGATATCCTAAGAGAATATCTTGCAATTCTGTTTTTCCTTATTGTATAAATAATCGTATTGAAATTCAATAAAATAGTGTTCTGCTGCAACTACAATATAAAGCTTTTGTTTTCTCTTCAATATATACAACATATCATTACCCTTGCCTGCCTTATTGACTTCATTTGTGTTTTGAGAACCTATCTTGTCAATAACATTTTTCAGTGGCTATATGTCTCCTGAGTATGCATCCAACGGATACTTCTCGGTGAAAACTGACGTCTTTAGCTTCGGCGTCCTCGTCCTGTAGATAGTGAGTGGACAGAAAAATAGGGGATTTCATCACCCAGATGGAAACCTTAACCTCCTCGGGCATGTAAGCATTTGTATGAAAATGTCAATTCATGATATTGATTAACTGAGTGGTGATATAAAATTGTGCAGTTTCCTTTAAGACAACTCATATGGCATGCCACATAGCATATTAATTAGCACGTCAAGGATGCTTCTTTAGTATTCTCAACAAAATACATTTTGATTTATTTGGAGTTTCAGAAATGTTACATTAGTTAACAAATTAACAGGCAAATTAGAGTGGCCAGTCTGCTGACCTATTGCCTTGGTTTTTTTAGGCATGGATACTTTGGATAAAAGGAACACCCTTGGAACTGATTGATGAATGTTTAGCTTTCTCGAGCAATTCATCTGAAGTGTTAAGATGCATTCATGTGGCTTTATTATGTGTTCAGCAACGACCAGAAGATAGGCCAAACATCTCAACAGTGGTTCAAATATTATACAATGAAAATCCATTGCCTCAGCCTAAACAACCTGGTTTTTTCATGGGAACGAATCCACTTGAACAAGACAGTTCATGAAATCAGATGGAAGTTAACTCTTCAAATGAAGTTAGTTTGACAATGTTAGAAGCACGGTAGATTTTCATTTGGGACAATTGAAGAAAAAGTATGGTGATCAGACAAGTGCAATCTAGCCACAAGACTGACTTCTGTTTGTGCTGTTCACTATTTCAGAACAGAGTGCTACACCAGTTAAAACTAGTTAATGTATATATTGGAGCAGAATCTCTCTGTATTACCATTATTACTATCGATTCATGAGATTTTATTGATAAAAACCCAAAAAGCAGTTGCTTACCACTCCACAAAGAGAACTCTATGCCTCATTACTGTTTCATCTAGAACTTCTTACCCTCTCACAGTTTTGGGTAATGAGGTTCAGAGCCTCAAATCTTATAACCCTCTGTCTTTCAAGCTTTTGAGCAGAGTTCTTAAACCATGTCTATTACCTAGTCCAAGACTTAGATCATGTGGGTTGGGCAGATTAATCATGTGGGTTAACAGGTTGACTAAAGTCAATTGTTTTTGTTTATCTAAAATAATATTATTTTGGATAAAAAAATTAAATTAAAATAAAATGATGTTTTGAAGAAAAAAAAATCTGATTAAGTTTTACTTGGATCATTCAAATTTGACTGGTCAATTATATAAGCTTCCAATCAGCAAAACAGCAGGTCAACTTGCTAGATTTCATAACAATGCTTTTGAGTCACCAAAGTTTGCTAACAAGTAGTGACCCTTTGCTCCTCAGAGCACAAGTACAAAATGCTTGACAGTCAAATCTACAGCGGACTACAACATCTTTTACTGTTAGTGTGATTAGATTGTGTTGTGCCAGCATTTACCTCTTCAAACTTCTAGACAGGGATCAGATGCTGGCGTAGAAATTTCTATTCCATATAGAAAATGTTGTATTCCATTAACATGCACTCCTCTATTGTTGATTTTCCACAATTTTTAACAGAGATTTTGTTTCCCATTATTCCAGGAAGCACTTGTATGTGAATTAGGAACTAAAATAGTGTACAAACTCTTCATCCTGTGAATTACAGGGGCCACGATGCAGGATAGCAAGAATAAAGTGTGAGCAAAAAAAAAAAAAGTGTGAGCAAAAACAACATAGTCAGAATTGTATACATCAATTTATATTACCAATAATAAATAATTAAGATTGTCTAACTGCTTGTGCTATTGATTTTGCACATAATTAATTAAGAATAAATATTTTTTATTTATCATTAACAAGTGATAAGTAACAAATCCTTTCAAAGATACCCGTGAATATAAAAGATAAGTACATTTGACCATAACTTTTTATGACAAGGGTCAAGATAAAAAAAATATAGATTCTTGTGATTTAATAAGGGCCTCAAAAGATCATTACTTATATAAATATCTTGGCTCAGCGGGATGTTAAATTTAGAAATGCTGGATCTAGCAGTCAGATTTTAATTTAGAGAGAAAAAGTTTTTATTGGAAAAGATTTAGGCTATCAAAACATATAATATTTATATCAAAACGTTTCATATAATGAAAAAGGGTTAAGATTAGGTGTTTTTTTACCTTGAAAACACCTAAAAAACAAATCTAAACTCGGAAAGAGTTTTGGTTTCGGGTTGATTTCAGGTTTTGGGCCAAGTTTTTTTACATTTTTAGGAGGCCATGGTTTGGTTTAAAAATATTCTTAAGATATTTCCTTAAGTGTTTTGGGTCAAAACAAGTTGAATAAAGATTTTTAGATGAAAAAACCATGAACCTTGTTTTTTCATCCACCACGGTAGTCAAATTCTAGGATCTTAGATGACATGTTATCTTTTAAAAAAACTTATTGGGGCAAGCGACATGTTAGCCACCCCTTTAACTTAAAAAAAATTATTGGCTTGCTCGCAATGGCACTTTCTATTTAGGTTAGGTGCATGGTCTAGCCTCATTTTGTTTTTTTTTTAATTAATACATGTTTTTAGATATATTTTTAAATTAATATTTTAATGAATACTCCTTTTTTATAAATTTTTTTCTTATTTAGCTTTTCTTTAAATAGTGATATAACTCATCTATAATTTTTTTAATGTATTTTATTTAGAATTAAATACTTGTTTTTATAATCGTTTGAATATGTGCAACCTTTCACAATATTTTTTTTAATTTTATTATATAAATTTCATATGTGTGTAGATCTTTATTATAAATTGATTTTAATAAATAAATTTATTAAAAAAATCAATTAAATAACTTGTGTTGCAATATTAAATATCTTGATTTGTCTCTCAATTTAATATAAAAAAATGTATTGAAAAATTCTACATGTTCAATTTTTTTATCATGTATTGGTGTTTTTAATTTAATCTTTATCTTATGATTTTTTTTCATTAACCCTTTTATAAAAGTTTAATTGTTTTTAATTTCACCTTTCAAGTCAAGTTGATAGTGTATTTTTTTTTTTTTCCATCCTCATTCTTTTGGTTTTTGTTTTCCTTTTGTTAATGTTTTTGTTTTTCAGTTTAAATCTCAAAGTTAAAATTTATTGTTGCCTTTTAATTTATTCTTTATTTTAATTTTAACCTTCATTCTTTTAATTGTTATTTTTAATTTTGGAGTATTTGTTTGTAATTTTTTTTTTCAATTTTATACTTTAACATTTGATTTTGTATGGTTTGGGTTTTATGATTATATCATGCATGGTGCTTTAAGTCTGATGACTCAAGGGTTGACATCTTTTTTTTTCTTATTTTATTTTCCAATATCATCATTCGATATTTTTTTTTTTTAATAATGTCTTTGTGGTTTTCTTTAGTTTCTTTTTCTATTGAATTATCTCGGCAACATAACCTAGAACACAAGTTTGTCAAGTTAATTCAGACTAGCTCGCCCTTTAATGTCAAGATTATATGTTTATCATGTTGGCTCGAGTTGACCTAACCTCATTCTTTTCTTTTCTTTATATAGTTTTGATTTTTTTAATTTATAATTTTTTATATATTTTTAAAAATAGTTTTTAATTTTTTGTAATTTTTAATCGGACTAGCTCTCCCCTTAAAAATGATTCATTTGTAATTTTTATATATTTTATATGTATATTAAATTTATTTTTAGAAATAAGAAATATTTATTTTTTAAAATATCTTTAATATATGTAGGTTTGCATAGTATTTTTTTATTCTATTCAATAAATCTTATATGTGTGTCGATTTCTATTTCAAATTGATTTTAATAAATAAAATTATTTAACACAACCAAGTAAATAACTCATATTACGATATTAAATATATTAATCTATTTTTATCTCTTGGTTATTCCAATTGTTTTTGTTTAAGAACAAAACTACAAAGCCAAAATTGGTTTGTTATGGTGTCGTTTTTCTCTTTTTTTTTATTGAACTTGACTATTTTTTTCATCTATTTTTTTCATATTGTAAAAAAATGGTTTTAGAAAAAAGTCATGTTATTAAAATTTATAAAATCTATGGACATTTCGCAAGTTTGGTTGGTTGACCTGATTCGCAAATCTAGCGAGTTTTAACCTTTTTTTTGTTTATAAGTTATTTTTTTCAACATCTCAGGATTGTGTTAGTGTTTGTTTTGCAGTCATCTATTTTTTTTATCATATAATTAAATAAAAATAATTTTGAAAATAATTAAATTATAATCTCATTGAAATCCATAACTCAGTTCACAGCTTTGGCGTGCTAGCCCGGGTTACTTGATTCATAGGTTTGATGAGTTCACCCATTGGCCAAATATGTTTTTTTTTTTGTTTTTGGTCCTTTAATTGTTTTGAATTTGTTTTGTCGATTTTATCCTTCAATATTAAATTGGTTTGAAAATAATTGCATGATTTATTTTTGCTTGCTTTCTATAGGGTTATCACTGTCCCAAATATTTTTCTTTTTTTAGGTTGGTGCTCAATTCTGTGACCATATAATTTTTATCATATAATTAATATATATATATATATATATATAAAGAAGGTATTAAACTCAATATAATCCATGACAAAGGTCGTTAAGGAATTAAGATCGATCCAATCTGTTATTATCTCAATAATTTTATTTTTAAAAAAATCATCTTGAAGTTTTTTTAAAAGCTAAGTCATGTGTTTACTAGTCATCAATATTGTATTTGGACCCATGAAATCAATCAATTTTGTTCGGGTTAACTCCCACGCGGTTTAGTTGGAAACTAGAGGTAGACAAATAAATTATGCGATTTCAAAATTGACCTATTAAGCTAGGTTTAATAACACAATTACACAATTATTTGTACTTTTAACATTTTTTTAATATTTTCAAAAATTAATCTGACTCGCGGTAGAGCATAGACCAATAAACTATTATATAATAAAGGACCCGTTGAAAAAATGAAAACAAGCCACGTAGAACGAATTAATGGGAAGCTCTCTTTGACAAATCTCTTATTCTATTAACATATGATATCTTATTTATGCATATGAATTAGATTAGGAACATGTATAAATTAGAACCTGACTTGATAATGTATAGAAATTACTAGTTTACAAGATTGTAGGTCGCTGCTACGGTACGAAACAAAATTTGTTTGAAAGTAAAAAAAAAAATTGTTTAGGTAGAATGGAATTATTAAGTATTGTTATTATACCTGGTTCAACGGATTAATCTTAAAATCTTCTGACTCAACTTATTTTCTAGTCTAGATTTAAAATTAAACTAAGTGAATCACCTCGAACTCGAGAGTTTAAGTGCTCAGAACCAATTGTGAGCATCCAATAGTTGAAACACTATAGATCGCTTGCAAGTCATCGACCGTAGTGTTAGAGTGACTGTACACCTGATTTTTATCGGCTCCACCAAACAATCATGCTTCTAACCATAAATCAGAATCGAGATTTGGATGGGTCAAAGGATCGTCCTCGTACCTATCCTTTAACCAAGTGTTATATGTATCTTGGAAAAACAAATCAGCAAATTCAAGAAAATAATAACTTAATAAATAAAATGGTTGAAAACTAACATACCACAAAGTATTGAGCTCCATTATCCATAAGTTGTTGCATCCTTTTTTGGCAGTCATCACTTTGCATATATGTTTCCATGAAAATCTCTATCGGGCTTGACTCACATCCAAGAATCATAGCCTGCAAGTGAAAATTGTTGTTAATTAATATATTTATAAAAAAACAAATAAAAATAGATGTAATTAAAAAAAAATTATCATCCACTTCGTTCATGAAATGAACGGAACAGAGTCGTCGATGTGCATGGTAACGAAACTGTGAACACGCCGGTTCCGGTTCTCTACATTGAAGTGTGATCATCGTACAAAATATCCAAGCATCACGTGAAGAATATATTCTGCCTACACAGCCTCTGAGATATACGACAGTCTAAAATCCAAGCCGCCACATCTTTCTAGCCTGTAAGCTCTCTTTCTTTCATATATTTTTTGGCTTTCTTTTCTGTATCATACCAAAAATCACACAACCTATATGATACAAATAAATTATCTATTAGTAAATAAAAAATAAAATTGAATAAAAGGATTAAAAAAATTATCTTGACTTCAATCTTATCTTATTGCGGCGTGATTCTCTCAAACCCTCATTGCAATAGCATTGTCAGCAATATATCATTCAAAATTTTCCTTGCAGTTAAAATCTGTAAAATAAAATTTTTATTAATATTAATAAAGTAACTGAAATAACATGATAATAAAAAAAAATTAAAGTAATTCTAACCTCATTGTGATAGATGTAGGGACACTTGACTCCATTGAACAATGAAATTTTCATCAATGATTTCATCACTGATGTTATGGTTCTGACAACCTCAATGTTTGTAAATCTGAAGTTGCATTCATTAATTAAAATTAAATTTTCAAAAATTATCAACATGTCTTTGTGAAGAGAAAACAAACTTACATTGAAAGGTTGTTCTTGCACTAAGCCTGGTAATTTTGGGTAAATGGATCCCGCTATGAATGGACCCCCTTGGCAAGATCGCACTTGACGAGCCCTCATCGTGAGTGGATGTTTGTGTCTCATATGTTTGTTCTTCGTTGGCACCTAACGACTCATGGTCATGAGAATTGCTACTAGAAGAACTAGTAGTGATCATGTTCGTACGACGTGCTATTGACTTTCCACTAGGCATCTACACAAAATAAAGGTTTAAGGTACCATAAGCCATTCATATTTTTAAACAAAAAATGGCAACACCGAAGATTATCCAAAATTTGTAAAACCAGCAAATACACAACAATTTGTATGGATTGCCATAAACCAATTGATTTTATTTCTATTTTTAAACAATTTAACCCAAATAGCCAATATCAACTACTTATTCAACATAAACTACCATCAAGATTAAACACATTACTATCTTCACACCAATCAAATTTAAGCATAACAACATTAGCTAACACACTAAAACTTACACAATCCTATCACTTTTTGTATTTCTATTTTTTTCCACATTTAACCAACACAACCAACATGAACCAATTTATTCCACATTATAATATTCTAAACCAATTTCAATATTCCCTCAACATTATTTAAAACATTAAAATCAATACGATTTAGTTCAACTTTTGTATTTTCATCATTCTCATATAGAACAACAATATGTAAATTTTCTTATAATCCATATTACATCATTCAAAATTAATTTAAAACATTCCCAACATCATTAAAATACCAAAACCAACATAATAGAATTTTCATTTTTAATTCCCCCCAAAAGTCAAATCATAGTCAACAATTTTAACATTTCAATTTCCATAATTGGTTTTCAATTTTGTCAATTAACTCCTTAATCATGTCATTCAAACCACAATTAACCAATAATCAAATAATTTCATATTATAATACAAAAATTTCACATAAACCCTAATTTCCTATTTTAAGGATTTTCAATCATTAAAGAACAAAAAATCTAAAAATATATATATAAGAATTCCAACAAGATTTATAAAATCATTAAAGAGAAGAAAACATTTTAAAAAATTTTCAAAATTCCAACAACATTCATACAATTATTAAAAGCAGAAAAATTTGAAAAACAACAACAACAACAACATCATAATAATAATAATAATAATAATAATAATAATAATAATAATAATAATAATAATAATAAGATAATGCAAAAACATAAAAAAAGAAAGGAAAAGAGAAGAATCTTACCTTAATGTTATGAGTGAACTTGAGAAGAGAAAAGAAGAGAAGAGAAGAGAACAGGTTGATAAGAGAAAGAGAGAAAAAAGAGAAAGAATATGAAAATACAAAGGAGAGAGAAGAGAGAAGCAGGCGCATAGGAAGAGAAATGTGTAATGAAATTAAGCATCTTAAAAGATAAGAATAATTAAACAATCCTTACACATATTCTGAACCACGTGAAAAATTATTCATCTTTTAATCAAAAAATTTGAGATTCAGTTAATTATAAGTTTTGGGATAGTAAAAATTAATGATATTGCCTACGAGACATTCAACAATCTATCAGTTTATGATATTATAAGAGATAAATTGTTTGAAAGTAATGACATATTAAGTATTATACTTACTAAATAAAAGGTTTTAGTTCATCGCAGTTAAATAACACATAATTATATGCTTGTCTGAATTCTATTTCTGTCAAATATCTTCCATTCGTAATATTTTTTGGTATGGGTCATCCAAGATGGGAGAATATTGGCAAGTTCTCACTCAAAAGCACTTTCCCATCATCGTCATGTCTTAGAACACGGTTGATTTTTGTTCTAAAGTGAGGCTTAACATAGTACGAGATAAATGTTGAAATCTCTTAAACAATATGTTTTTAAACATGTTCTTTCCATTGTGCATGACATCAAGGTTATGATGGAAGAGATTGCTCTTCCAATAAGAAAGATCTTAGAAAATACTTCACTTTACTCAATTATGGGTAAAACCAAAACCATTAAATTTCTGCTTACCGGATTGAAAATCAAACACAATATCATCATACTCTAACACCACTTAATACAATTCTTCACCTGACGAAAGCGGCGGTACAACATCTCTTTTAACTCTGCCAACAAAGTCATTTCTGTTTTTTCTGTACTGGTGATCGATTGGCAAGAACCGCCGGTGACAATAAAAAAAGATGTTTTACTGTCATTTGTTAATGCTAAGGACTTGTTCTTTTCCATACAATATGGACATACTAGTTTTCCATGCGTGCTCTAACCCGAAACCATTCCATACGCAGGAAAATCATTAATAGTCCACATCAAAGCTCCCTTCATCTAAAAATTATGTTTCCTCGATACATCATAAGTCAAAGCCCCAAATAACCATAATTGTTTTAACTCGTTAATCAATGGTCAAAGGTAAATATCTATATTTTGACTCGAACTATTAGGATTAGGTATGACCATCGATAAAAACATGAACTCCGACCTCATACACATCCTCGATGGCAAATTATAAATCGTGAGTATCACTGTGCAACAAAAATAAAAAGTAGTAAATGACCTAAATGTATTGAATTCATCTATGCATAATCCAAGATGCACATTCCTTGATTCCACTAAAAACTAAGTATGCACCTTATTAAAATGTTTTCAGGCTTCACCATTGAAAACTAAGTGTGCACCATCATACCATCCACTGCATCATGTGAATGATGTCATGTCATGTGCTGAGCAGTCTTTAGTGACATGAATAGCATTTGCGGTCTAGGTGTGATTAGGAAGTATCTAAGTTTTCTATGTGTGATAAGAGTCATTCCCCTACCGATTCTGAGTTTATAACAAGCATGCCCATATGTTCTACATTTAGTCAACTTTTCATTTTCAAGGTAGTACAACATGTAAAAGTTTGGATAAATGTCAATTTATGGTATCCTAACCCAAGGAGTTTCATCATAGATTTAGCAGCATAAAAGTTCTCTTTCGACCTATTTTTTTCAAGTAAAATGCTTCTAGCATATTCAACAATTATGTCGTAACTGGCTTCACTCCACCTATGATCTGACTTGATGGTGAGCACATAAGCAACAACTGATAATTTACTGTGATTTGTGCACTCATCCCATGATGGTTTATCAGAGTCTTTCAAAAGATAAAAAAGCTTGGTCATGTCTATATTAGGTTTTTCATCTATAATTAGACATTGACCTATATAACCTTGATTCATTCTCACCATATCCATAAACATATTCCTATAAAGATTACTATTATCATCTACAACTTCATATACATTGCTAGAACTAGAAGTTGACCCAATCATCTTTTCTACCATGGTCTCGTGAGGAACATAGGTTCTCCATGTGCAAACCAACACATGTATCTCTCTATAAACCCTTTTTGTAGAAGATGCATTGTTACAACATTTAGATCGAGAAACTTTTTATTTTTACACCTCTTCTATGGATATCTAATACTATCTCCACTAATATTTTTTAGATTAGATAGTGCATAATTAATAAAACCATGGACTCCATTACAATAATCCATCTTACGCAACCCTTTAGGTGAATCTCGATACATCCATGAACAATCAGCCATTACTTATATCAAACTATATAAAATATCGTTGATAACATGTATTAACTAATTACGTTAAATAAATAAATTTACAAACATTGGTTTATCTCAAACTTTTTCAATCTATTTTAATAATACTCTTAATTTGTTATCAATGTTTTATATAAATTTAAATTTCTATACATTTACTGAAAATTTTAAATTAACATAAAATTGACAAAATATAAAACAGACCTGTTAAATAAGTCATTATTTATTTCATCACAAAACACCTAGGTCAGAAATTCAAAATAAATTTCATCAATTTACAAACAAATATAATTTTATAAAATCTCAAACAAACTCTAACATGTACAAATCATACATTCATATAACAAATTTCTATGGAAAAAAGCTAAAAAAATATGCAATAAAAATTAACATTTTAAAATTGAGTTCAAATAAAAAATAAGTTGTTTTGCTTACTTAAGTAGAGAATGCTTAATAAAATTTGAATCAAAACAAGGACGCTAACAAACTGAGTATTGGAGTGACTGAATTTACAATGAGATGTTGATTTGTGATAAAATTGGGAAAGGGGGGTGTGCTGGTTGTTGTGGACAAAAATAGAGAAAGAAGAAAAAATAGGAAAGGGAGAGATGAATCGATAAATCACACATCAAAATATGTATAACATCAAGATTTTATTTATTTTATTTTTCTATTTGTTACAAGAACAACCGCGACAACTTTTTTTTTTACTCGAAGCTTGTTTGATATTTTATAGACAAACAAGATCATCTCACTCATTAATTTATTCACTATTTGGCTATAATAGTGACCATGTAGAATGGGTTTAGAGTTTGTCGTTTAAAATGAAAAATGTAATAAAAGAAAACTTAACATGAAGGGAATATATTGAATAAATTTAAAGTTAATGTACTGAAAAAAAAAATGAATGAAAAAAATACCTGACTTGTAATTGTATTCAAAGGGACCAAATTGAATAAATTAAAAGTTCAAGGATTTTTTAGGCAAAAAGTCTGAATAAATTTATATGCAGGGATGAAATCGCATAACTTACAAGTTAAAAAACTAAAGTGAATAAAATTACACAAAACACTTAAATTGTTTGGGAAAACTATGTCGTCTTGGCATGTTATTTAGACTGACTCTAGCTTAGCTACAGTGAATATTAATTTTCATTATTTGAAATCTAATATAAATTTACATAGGAAAATGAAAAGATCAAGTAGTGATGGATTATTTGATGTCTCAACGCTGCAATAAAAGAATTTTTATTTTTTAAAGAAAACTACTTGAAAAGAACAGGGGAATCACATTTTTAACACATGTTGAAGAACCATGATGAATTTTAAAGAGAGATATGATCAGTAAAAAATAATATAAACTAGAGGGCGATAAATTATCAATTATTTAATTCTTGTTTTTAAGACCGTTTCTTGTTATAAATATCAATCTACAGTCATCGCTGATTTTTTAATTTTATTGTCATTTTTTTTAAAATAATGATTATTCCTATACCATTTTTTTTTAAATAAACACAAATTTTATATTATAGAAAATACTCATCAATTTTTTTATGTCGTATGAAAAACCGAAGAGCAACATTAATTATTGAGAAAAAATTAATATTGAGAAATTAATATAAAATTTAAAAAACAAAAAAAAGGAAGGCAAGGTGGACCACTAGTTTAACCCACCACATCCATTTTCTACATCGATTTTACATTAAAACATCTTAAAATTATTTTGAAAACACTTGCTGATGATGTTTAAAAATTCAAAAATATAAAATAAAAAGTTATTTGTTGTTTGAAATAGTAATTGATTTATATATTAAGTATTTGGATTTCTTCTCAATTTAAAAAACTTCAAATCCACTAAGATGATTTTCAATACCTATAAGAAAAACAATCCCAAATGGAGGAACTTTTTAATCATTCGATGATAAAATCAATATCTTATAAAATATCAAAATAGTAAAAAATTTAAGATCATGACTTTTTTATGAAGCTTTCATAGTGTATTTATAGCTCATAAAATAAGAGCATGCAGGGTAATTATCCTGATAGCATTGAATGATGGATAAATATCCCTTACCTGATAAAAATATGATGGGTTCATAAAGGATTTTGATACACCTAAAAAGATATAGAAATAATAGAGTTTAAGACGCCTATTAGCTACTAGAGATGATAGAGTTCTTTTATGAGGTTTGACCTAAAAGAGGTCGGTTATTCCTCTTATGTTAGACCTAAAGGAGGAAGATAACTATTTTGGATTTGGCTAATTACCAAGTTCAAAGGTCTTGGGTCTGGCATGCGTGCCAGATCTATGCTACCTTGGACTTGACTAACT
>Ga0325414_1006058_pt1 | contig 12803 bp, 6 predicted proteins | sample PopdelMetagenome_8_FD_206183 | JGI IMG/M metagenome (GOLD analysis project Ga0325414, IMG submission 206183) | Populus deltoides microbial communities from Bellville, Georgia, United States - Leaf-PdKOR-R3 | ecosystem: Host-associated > Plants > Phyllosphere > Phylloplane/Leaf | place: USA... | reverse complement strand
TTCATTTCAACCTCCAGAGCTCACGCTCTGCACAAAACATCGACTGAAGGTCAAATCTGCCAATTATCTCCAATTTACTCCTTTTTGCATCTTTCATCCAAAAGTGCCTTCAAAACATAAAACAAATAATATCAAGGCATTTTATATATAAAACATAGGCAAAACACTAGTTAAATGTGGGTGAAACTATTGAATAATATGGTTGCATCAAATGTGTATTTATAAAATCAATGGATACTTCCTAGATTTTTTTTATGATCAACAATTATAATATATAAAAAATAATAATCAATGAATATTTATAGTATCATTTTTCTATTTTGTTTTGTTTAAGAGATATTTATAATATCATTTGACACTTATAATGTCTTTCAATAGTCAATAATTAATTATATTATTATTTCTTCTATTTTATCTACATATAATAATTTTAGAGTAATAATGGAGTAAAATTAATGTAATTAAAGTAATGTATTTTTTATTCAAAGAGAAATTTATGTAATAGTTATAAGTATACACTCGAGATTTGTATTTTGGTTAGAACAACATTATTATTTGATTATATTTATGGAAATCTTTTTTTTTTTACATCAGCAAATATCAGAGGGCTAGTTATATGACTTGCGCTTTATTGTAGGACTAAAATTTATTTTTTTAACAAAAATAAATAAGTATACAAGCCTTCCAAACATGTTTTTGGATATAAAAAAATTCTCAATAATAAATCAAAATATTTATACATGAATTTAACTAAATAAATTGATATGTGATCAAAAGATAACTAAGATTAAGATATTTGATCTCGCAGCACAGACCGTATACTCAATTGTATTTTGTAACTTTGTTTTTTAGAATAAATTTGTTGTTCAATCAAATGATAATCCATACCAATAATAAGGAAAAAAAACATTGTTAATGATAGCAAATCAAATAAAATCATGAAGCTCAATTATCAAAAAACTTATTATTGAATGACGAAACTAATTTAAAAACAAATAAAAAATATCTAGATCAACTTGGATTAACCTGCTAACCCCACAACTATGATACAAGATTAGGAAAGTGAAGAAAAACATGAAGATTAATTTTTTAAAAATTAAATGTTGAGAGATGAAATTGATTTAAAAAAACAAAAAAAAATCAAAGTCAATCCGTGTTAACCTTCAAAACTTATAACCAAGCATAAAAGGTAATCCCAAAAGACATTGAAGCAAAACTCTTAATAAAAAAAGCTTAGCAATGGAACAAAAAACATTAATTAAGGCCCCGTTTGTTTGCTGGAATGTAGTTTTTTTTGAAAAGTGAATTTCAGGAAAGTGAATTATTTTCTGATGTTTGGTAGTATAATGAAAAATAAGTTGGAAAATACTTTCCAGTGTTTGGTTATGTCATGAAAAATGAGCTGGAAAATAACTTATTAATATTTTATTTTTTTAAAGTTTATTAAAATAACGAGGAACAAATCTTACAAATTAAAAAGTTGAATGAGAATAAACTTGAAAAAAAATATAATTTCATAAATTATCTCAAATAAAATAAATAATAATTAAAATAATAGAGATAAAATCTAAAAAATAAAAAAATTGAAAGATGAAGAAATTAAAATAATAATAATTAACATTTCATAAATTATTTCAAATAAAATAAGTAACAATCAAAAAAATGAGGAAGAAATTTGATAGATAAAAAATTTCAATTAAAAAATGATAAGGGAAAAGCAAATAACAATTATAAAAATAAGGACCAAAATTAATATAAAAATTAAATTCTAAGGGATGAAATTGAAAAACAAATATTCAAAACAAAAAATATAACTTTTCTAATTTTTTCACAATTTCCAGAAAGTGTTTTCCGCCCAAAATAAGAGGAAAACACTTTTTTGGAAACCTAGCTAATTTTTTTTGACTGGATAGTGTTTTTCGTTAACCAATTTTTCTAATGACAAACAAACACAGGAAAGTTTGGAAAGTGGTTTCTTGAAAACCAGTTTCTGGAAAACAAACATAACCTAAAAAAAGCAATTAAAAGAAAAATCTGAATCAATCTAATATTGAGATAACTTAACATAAAGGAAAGTGAAAAAAAAAAATAAAAGCACAAAAACCAATTAAAGAAATATCAAATATCGAAGGACAATTGAAAATAAATCAATTTTGTGAAAGGACCTAAAAAAAATCAAAATCAACTCGTGTTAACTTTTGAAACCCATGACCCTAACCATAAGGCCTAGACTAACCCTATAAAAGACAAAAAAAAAAACAATAAAGAAAAATTCTCAACTAAAAAAATCCAAGGGATTAAATTGAAAAAAAAAAGAATGCAATAAAAAAAGCATTAAAAAAACAGAAATAAAAAGAATAAGGACCAAATTCATCATAAAAATAAATTAAAACCAAATGCTTGAGGATGAAATTTCTCATAAACCCAAAACTTGGATCCCTCAAAATTGTTTTACAAAAATGCATATTTGTTTTTCTTTTTTTTCAAAAATCCAAAAAAATAAAAAATAAAAAATATTTCGACACGAGGAGATGAGCTCTCGAGCTGCAACAAACTAAAATGTTAGAAGAACAACCAGAGTGGGGATATTTTGACAAGATGAGATGAAGAAAGAAAGAAAATTGAGGTTGACATCCAAACTTGACCAAAATTTGAAGAATTAATCAAGTTTAAGGATTTAATTAACTACAATAGGTTTAATTGACTTTGTAAGAACTTAATTAAGTTTAAAAGTCAATTGCGGAAAAATAAAAGAATTAATTAAGTTTAAAGACTTAATTATACTTTTAATGAGTTTTATGAATTTAATTAAGAACCCAATTGAGGAAAAATTATGTTTAGAGGCTTAATTTAGATCAATTCACCAAAAAATAGAAGATTATGAATGCAATTAAAATTTTGAAAGGCTAAATTGGTACAACTAGGGGTTCAATTGAAAGAAACTTAAAGATTGAAGGCTAATAGTGGGTCAAATTGAAGAATTTCAAAATCAAGGACCAAAGTGCAGAAGGCATGTGAATTCAAGGATTGAAATTTATCAAATTAAGGGTCAATTTGAAAGAAATTGAAAGTTTGATGGTTGATAGGGGTCACATTGCATAATTTAAACCAAGGTTTCTAGGAGTGCAATTACAAAAATTGAGAAGTTTCAAGGTCAATTGAGGATGCATATGCTAAAATTGAAAGAATAAGGACTAAATTAAGACTTCCCTAAAATCCTATTTAAAAACCCTAATTTTTAGGGGTTAAATGAACGACACGTCACTCTGACTTAAATAAAAAAAATGAGTGACACGCCATTTGGTCCTTGTGTTTTTTTTTTCAGCTGAGATGGCTGATCGAGATGCCACCTTCATGCAAATGAACTTGGCGCGTTTGACCACCTTAGAGGCTCCAACCACTACTACTTGACTGAGAAACATCTTCTCTACAAGGATTAGCTGCTTCTATCAAACGTTTACATCACATTTGCTTTAATGAACTCAAGAACATCTTGTCCCCAATTAGTCACCCTTGCATTGGTAGATTCAAGCTAATCAGGGGCTAACCTTCCAATCAATGAATGTGGAGTTCTGAACCTTTAAATTAAGTATGGTTTATTCATAATGATAGATTTACATCTCCTTTACAAGGTTTAGGTCTAACAATGATATATTTATGACTTAATCTCCACAATGATCTTGACAAAGTACTTAGCCTAATCATTTATGAGTGATTGAGCAAAAAGGAGGTTGACTTGGAGAGAAAGAAATCACAAAGAGAAAATTGGAGAGAAAATAAAGAAGCATTCTTTAGTAAATAAAGAGAAAAATGAAGCAAATCATGTGAAAATTTGAAGGAAGAAAGGAGGGAAAAAAAAGTTCATACAAGCTAAGGAGATGAGAATAAGAGGAAAGAAGCAAAAACAAAAACCAGAAAAAGAAAGTTACATTATCCAATAAGGTATACCTAAAACTTTGGTGATATGATGTAGCGCAATGGACACACCTCTCTTTTAATGTCTTCAATTTTAATATATATATTTTTATTTTGTTTGTTATTGATTATGTTGATTTCATTTCAGATTACAAGCCATATTTAGCATATTATTGTTCTTGGATGTGATATGCATTTGTTAGGGAAGTAAGTTCAAAATTTGTTAGGGAAGTAAGTTCAAAAATGGTTTTGAGTATATAACTTGTTGTTTCTTGATTATTAAAATCGTGTGTTAGCATGTTTAAATGTATATTTTTAATGTCTTGAAGTTAAGTTTAATTGTTTAGATTCTTTTCTATTATATATGTTAAGACTTTTGATTGGTCAAGATTATGACTGCAAGTTTTTTTGGTGTCTTATTGAGTGTAAGAAGGCTAGGTTCATGTCAAGTTTTGGTTAGGAATGTTTGTCAAATCAATATAATAATGTTTATGACAAAAGAGAGGATGTTTATAAAGTTTTTAAACTAAGATATTGTTGCATTGGTATTATTGTTTGTTATTAATGTCTTGAAGTTTTAAGGGGTTTTCATAAACATGTTGAAGTCAGGTCTATCATGTTTAAGCCTTATTTCTAGGTTTTTGGGTGTTATTCTGAGTTTTGGTTTGCTGTTGCGTATTTCTAGGTTTCTTTTAATTTCTAGGTTCATGTTCTTGATGTTCTTAAACCCAAATATATGTTTTCTTGTTTTCTTATGTCTTGAAATTTTAGCCTCTCTAATGAGCTTCGATCGAAGCTATAACTCATACATGATTGTTCTATGTCTTTATTTTATGTATTTAAAACTTATTTTGTATCAATCGATCCTTAGAACCCTTGAATGTCTAGGTTCGGGTTCTTCATTGTTTGGTTATTTTCTGTGAAGATTAGAGCTTATCATTGTGGTTTGATGGATGATTATGTGTTAGATCTTGATGTTGCATCTTTCTATGCTTTTGTTTAACCAAATTTGGTCTATTATTTAATTTACATTGGTGGGTTAATTTGAATGTATTTCGTATTCTTGAAAATATTCAAATGAATTTTTTTTTAATCTTCATTCTTCCTTCTCTGTGTATGGGTCCTAATTTTTAAGCTTATGGGCTTGGAAGAGAAAGCGTAGCCCATGTGGTTGGGTTGAGTCCTTTAGGCCTAAGGGCATGTTTGGTTGGTCAGGATTTTTCAAAGAAAAAAAAAATATTTTTCTATCCTTAAAGCACGTTTGACAAACACAGTCTTAAAATAATTTTTAAGCCTTTGATTCTTAGATTAAAGCGTGCTTTGCAAACACACATTGCTATTTTTTCCAACAATGTTTCTTTTTGTTTTGGTATTTGCCAAACATATCCTATTCATTTTTATACCTTCAAGGGACCTAGTTGTATTTTTTTTATCTTTCTAATTTTCTTGCCCCCTTATTATTTAATACTTGAAATTGTGATCTTCATACAAGGTGCTTTTTTGATATTAAATAAACCAATTTTCTTGTAAAAACAATACAAAAAAACATTCTTTAAAAAATACATTAAGTATTTTTAAATTGTATATCAAGTTTCTCAAACAAAAATCACATTTGTATAAAATAAAAAATAAAAAAAATCCATAACATGATTTAGCATTTTTCAAATATCAAAATTCAAGAAAAATAGTTTATATATATCTATTACATCGGCTCCTTTGTTCTCTTTTCCAACATCAACATAGCTCCTTTCCACTTTTTACTAATAACACAGCCCTATATCCTCCATTTTTAGACAAGAATTTCGGTCCTTCTCCTCTTTTTTACAGCCCAAAACAACCCCGTAATCCACTACTGAATCAACCCCCTAACCATCATCTCAACCACCACAGAACAACCCCAAATCACAACCATGCTCCCACTTTAAATCATCCAGAAAAGGCGATTTGCTTTCAAATACTTTTGCAGGTATTGTTAATGACACTTGAGATACATGCACTCCCAATCATTACACACAACCCCTACGTCGGAGTGCAAGTCACGCACGGGCAAGTGCATGTCACGTGCCACCGCTGCCTAGCTTAAGAGTGATAATTTTCAGTTCAGTTCGGTTTTTATAAAAAAAGTAACCAAATTAAATTAAAAAAAAATCCAAACCGGAACGAAATTGGTTCAAACCGACCGGTTTTGGTTTTGGTTCAGTTATTTTAGAACAAAAAGTAGTTTTTTCTGGTTTGACTCAGTTTTGTTTGGCTCGGTTTTTTTTCCAGTTTGACTTGGGTTTTTTTCCGGTTTTTTTTGTTTGGGTTCGGTTCGGTTTTACGCCTATAAAACCGAAACCGAACCAAACCAGTTGGTTTTTTTTTTAAATTCTAATTGGTTTAATCGGTTTTTTTTCATGGTTCGGTTTTTTTGGTTTTTTTTCTGGTTTTCTTGGTTTAATCAGTTTTTTAGTTTTTTTACTGACCCCTATCCTAGCTTAGTTCTAGTAATGTCTTGCTACCCTCAACATAACATATTTCGAAGGTCATTTTTGAACCTTTAATGTATTTTATTGTTTATTTTAAATATTTTTTTTTTATATGTCATTGAATTTAATGTATATTGTGATGAAATATCTAAAGTTTTGGGGTAAACATCAATTTATAGAAACCTAAAATGTCATGAATTTAATTTTCAAAGTGAAACAAGACTGAAATTAATATCTCGCGATGAGGTTAGGAGAATGAGTTGTAACAATTTTACTCGAGGCATAATTATTTGGTCTTGATGTAAATTCTTATGCGTGTTGAATATGTATACATATTTATTTGGCCTTGAGTGATTTGATTTGGTTTCATATTAATTGTTTTTTATCCAAAAATTAACCTAGGATAAATGAGCCATAACTAGGTGTTATCCTTGTATCTCGTTAAATGGATAATAAAACCACTTAATAGGTGAATTTATTTTCATTATGTGCAAAATGTTTTCAAGCTACCACATTTTCCTTGCAATTTCGGTAGTATTAATTGTTTTTATTATCTAAAAATCAACATAAAATAAATAAATTGTCATTGAGTGTTATTCTTAGATCTCATTGAATGTATAATAGAATCGCTTGATATGTGACTTTATTTTGATTATGTGCAAAATATATTCAAGTTATTATATTTTTTTCTTGCAATTTGGTTGTGTATTAACTATTTTTATAATTTAAAATAAACCTAGGATAAATGAACTATCACTGGGTGTTATCTTATGATCTTGTCTAATAGATAATAGAATCGTTTAATACACCATTTTCTCTTTTTAGTATATTGCAAAATATTTTCATGCTATAATATTTTTCCTAGCAATTTATGTTGTGTATTAATTATTTTTATTATTCATAAAACCAACACGAGATAAATAAACCATCACTAGGAATTATCCTTAAGCGGATAATAAAATTACTTAATTTTATTTTCTATAAATTATGCTTTTCATTGCAATTTGGTTGTGTATCAATTATTTTTATTATCCAAAAATCAACTTAGGATAAATGATTTGCTGTTGGTTATTATTCTTTCATCTTGTTGAATAGATAAAAGAATCACTTAATACGTGACTTTATTTTCATTATGTACAAAATACTTTCAAGCTATAATATCTTCTCTTGCAATTTATGTTGTGTATTAACCTTTTTTAATTTTTATAAAATCAGTTAGGATAAATAAAATGTCACTGGGTATTATCCTTGAATGTTGACGAGACTTTATCATGTTTTTAATATATAATGTTTTCCCTTGCAATTTTGGTACATATAAATTGTTTATATTTATTAATCAATACATGATAACTAAATTGTTGTTTCGCATTGTACTAAGATGTTCCTTAATAGGTAATAAAAGTTATTAATATGCAACTCTTTATTTTTCAAGCATCAAAACTCCTTTCTTTTCTTTTGTGAATATAGACTTGTAGGTTTGAGGGTACCTTAAAAATACCCTTTCAAGCTACTATTTCGACTATCTAATCAATTGCCTTTAAGAAACAATGTCATTTATGGTTACAATATCTTTTCAAATTATAAATGTAAATATTTGTAAAACTTTAACATGTTTTTTAATTAATTATATGTAAATATTCATATGTTGATTTGGATTTTCTATGTTCATGTTGATGTGTGTTAATTTATTTTGTGTGTTTCTAGTTTGATATTTTGATGTGGTGAATGAATTTGAACTGGATTGATGTGGTCTCATTTAGGCCCATTTAGAGTGAAGCCTTCAGGCCTATTTCAATCATATAATCTAGAAAAGGACCTTAGCCATCAACTGACACCATCCTCTGGGGTTCAACGCTCATATTCTAAAAGTGAGGATTGAGCTCGCTCTATTATGGGTCCAAATCCCAAATCATCACTATAGGTTCTAGTAGTTCTTTGCTTTCAATAAAAAAAAGAACATATACGAGTTTAGGAAAACTTTTAACATATAAGAATAATAGGTACCTTTATCATAAAAAACTAAACATGAAACAACTTATTTTAGGTAGGATGTATATGGTGATTGTTATCTTTCCTATTATATATGCCCCGTTTGTTTGCTGGAAAGTAGTTTCTTTTTGGAAAGTGAATTCCGGGAAAGTAAATTCCGGGAAAGTGAATTATTTTCTGATGTTTGGTAGTGTAATAGAAAAAAGAACATATACGACTTTAGGAAAACTTTTAACATATAAGAATAATAGGTACCTTTATCATAAAAAACTAAACATGAAACAACTTATTTTAGGTATGATGTATATGGTGATTGTTATCTTTCCTATTACATATGCCCCGTTTGTTTGCTAGAAAGTAGTTTCTTTTTGGAAAATGAATTCCAGAAAAGTAAATTCCGGGAAAGTGAATTATTTTTTGATGTTTGGTAGTGTAATTGAAAATAAGTTGGAAAACACTTTCCAGTGTTTGGTTATGTCATGGAAAATGAGCTGAAAAATAATTTATTAATATTTTATTTTTCTCAAGTTTATTAAAATAATGAGGAACAAATCTTACAAATTAAAAAGTTGAATAAGAATGAAATTGAAAAAAAATATAATTTCATAAATTATCTCAAATAAAATAAATAATAATCAAAATAATAGAGATCAAATCTAAAAAATAAAAAAAATAAAAGATGAAGAAATTAAAATAATAATAATTAACATTTCATAAATTATTTCAAATAAAATAAGTAACAATAAAAAGAATGAGAATCAAATTTGATAGATAAAAAATTTCAATAAAAAAATGATAAGGGAAAAGCAAATAACAATTATAAAAATGAGGACCAAAGTTAATATAAAAATTAAATTTTAAGAGATGAAATTGAAAAATAAATATTCAAAACAAAATATATATAGCAATCAAAAGTTTGAGGACCAAATTTGATATAATCAGCAAATAATATGACATTTCTAAATTTTTCACAACTTCTAGAAATTGTTTTCCGCCCAAATTTTTCAAGAAAACACTTTCCTAAAAACCAAGCTAAATTTTCCTTTGACTGGAAAGTGTTTTCCGTTGACCAACTTTTATAATAGCAAACAAACACAGAAAAGTTTGGAAAGTGATTTCCCGGAAAGTGAATTACGGGAAACAAACATAGCCATAATATCTTTAAAGACCAATTATGGTTTATAGTTACCACAAAAATAGTCAATGTCTTATATATATATATATATATATATATATATATATATATATATATATATACATACATACATATAGTTTGCTGATATGTCCCCTACGACAGGATGACAACTTGATGTGAACCTAATAATCACGTGGCCATGCAACCTGCAACAAGATTGACAACAAAACCTGAAAACCTGAAATAAATATAATATGAGTGTGATATAATGAAAACCTATCCTAGAGCTCCAAAACTATTGGAATAAGAACTTTTACCCTACGAATACCAATTCTTGAATGAGAATTATAAGGAAGATACCACAATGCCAAGTAATTTTTTATAAGTCAATTTAGTTTGTCACATAACCAAAGAATACGAGAGTCTTTCTCATCAAGCTGAATAAATTTGCCAGCAATAATATTATCATGTCTGATCCCCTTCTTAAGTAATATGTAGTAGCCATCATTTATTTCCTTAGAATTAAGAAAAAGTTGCCACCTATAGTCTCATTGGAATTAAGGGAGAATTTTGAAGGAGAATTTTGTCTCTTTGATTTTAAAGGAGAATTTGCTGTCAATGCACCTCCTATTCCCTGCCACTTATTTATCCCCAAAGCATTAAGAAACATCCTTGTTTGTATCTAAACAATCATTGTAGAATGAGGAATATTGATCTCTCTTATTTGACAACTTTGGAATTCTTATTGATCTTGTAATCTTTGTAGCACATGGAATCCTTGCAAACATATATAAGTAATATGTTGCCATATATGTCTCCAAATAAAATAAGAAATCATTGCTAAACATAAAATCCAAAAATCATATGGAAAGATAATCTCAAACCTATTAGGAAAATAATGCAATTTTCATACAATAACTTCTAACCTGTATCAGATTGCTTTATTGAACACTGATTGACTTGAAATCTTATCCCAATATAAAACAACACCTTTGGAATTACTTGGTAAAGTTTCAACTTGATAGAATGGTCAGATTTGATGTTATGCTCAATATCATAAAACCAGACAATATGAAACATTAAACCCAACAAAGTCTCTTTAGTCAATTTTGTTCTTGGACTTGCAATGGACTTGATTAACACCTCAATTGGATTTATTAATGTTGTAATTTGATACACATCACAACTCCAATAGGGACTTGGTTTAGGGTTAAGGTTTCTTTGTTTGTTTTTTTAATAATTATGTTTGGTGTACTTTGATACATGCTTTGAATGTCTTTGTTCTATTTTTTTGCCTAAACTGATTGATGTATGTTTATTATTTGATTTGATGTTTATGTCTTTATTTGTAATTATGTATGATTCATTCTTATGTGCTTGCATTCATATATAGTCTCTTATTTATTTATTTATTTGGATTAGATATGAAGTAATGTCCATGAACCTACTACAAAACACTTTCAACATATTATCTGATACGAATCAAGTGAGGTTTGAATTTGACCTTAAAATGTTTGCTGATTAGTTTTAAAAAATCAGGTATATGTGTCAAATCATACATTGGATTGAATTGAAATTTTACAGGGATATACTAAACACATTGAACTATATTGTGGTAACATTTTAGGTCAAATAGAATCATGAACATATCTCTTCAAAGAGTCAAATTGTCAATTCATCCAGACTTGACCTTCGTGTATTGTTTGGGACATACGTACGTGGAACTACAAGTGGAATTTAACTAAAATTTCAAGTTGGGATGGAAACAAGACATTATATTTCTTGTCAGCTAACCAATTTTAAAATTTGAGGATATCAGAGGCAAGCAACAACATGGCACCATAAAGAGGAGAAAATGAAATTGTAACTCAATTATGCATTATAAATCAGCGGATGGATTAGATGTCCAATGAATTTGGAGATAGGTTGGAGAGTCAACATGTTAATGATCATGGTGGGTTAAAAATAGGTCTAAGAAAAGATAATTTAAAGTTATAAGGGTTGTTAGGTGAGTTAACACTAATGTAGATGGGTTTGTTGCTGATAATACGGACACGAGTGATGTTGATTTTGAAGATGTGTTTGTGGGATATGGGAAATGTTTTGGACAACAACAAAATCATTAGTTTGGAGGGGAAAGATACGGTGATAATTTTAGCCAGATGGGTAATTATAGGTACTAGGACCATAAGTTAACACTAGGTTTGGTGGAGATTTAGGTACAATTAAGTTGAAAATTTTAGCTTTTTAGGGGAAGAATGATCCATAAGTTTATTTAGGATGATAGAAGAAGGTGGAGTGGATTTTTTAGTGTCATAATGATCTGAATCCCCAGAAAGTTAAGCTTGTTGTGATTGCTTTTATTGACTATGTCATTCTGTGATGTGATTTCTGAATTGGCAGCGACTTAGTGATGTGCCGTGAATGATTCGAAATCCGGCAACAATGAATCTGACGAAAATGGATGAAGGATGGGTTTGGTTGTGTTGTCTTTCTTTTGGTGTTTAGGCTGGATTATAGTGATTTTAAGGTAAATAAGATGGGGGATAGAAAAGATAATTTAAAGTTATAAGGGTTGTTAGGTGAGTTAACACTAATGTAGATGGGTTTGTTGCTGATAATACGGACACGAGTGATGTTGATTTTGAAGATGTGTTTGTGGGATATGGGAAATGTTTTGGACAACAACAAAATCATTAGTTTGGAGGGGAAAGATACGGTGATAATTTTAGCCAGATGGGTAATTATAGGTACTAGGACCATAAGTTAACACTAGGTTTGGTGGAGATTTAGGTACAATTAAGTTGAAAATTTTAGCTTTTTAGGGGAAGAATGATCCATAAGTTTATTTAGGATGATAGAAGAAGGTGGAGTGGATTTTTTAGTGTCATAATGATCTGAATCCCCAGAAAGTTAAGCTTGTTGTGATTGCTTTTATTGACTATGTCATTCTATGATGTGATTTCTGAATTGGCAGCGACTTAGTGATGTGCCGTGAATGATTCGAAATCCGGCAACAATGAATCTAACGAAAATGGATGAAGGATGGGTCTGGTTGTGTTGTCTTTCTTTTGATGTTTAGGCTGGATTATAGTGATTTTAAGGTAAATAAGATGGGGGATAGACTAGAATGATACTTTGATAAGTCGATCTGGACGCCACAAAGATCAATCTAGGATTTCGATGCCACACTCTTTGTGATTGAAGAGTGATAAGTCAGGTAGGGTTCTTCACAAAATCAATTTGGAAGAACAACTCGTAATTCTGTGAATTAAGTTTCAAATATTGGCCAAAAG
>Ga0325414_1006057_pt1 | contig 12803 bp, 7 predicted proteins | sample PopdelMetagenome_8_FD_206183 | JGI IMG/M metagenome (GOLD analysis project Ga0325414, IMG submission 206183) | Populus deltoides microbial communities from Bellville, Georgia, United States - Leaf-PdKOR-R3 | ecosystem: Host-associated > Plants > Phyllosphere > Phylloplane/Leaf | place: USA... | reverse complement strand
GGTGTTATATAATATAAATATAAAAATAGATATTTTAAAACAAAATTAGAAATATAAAATTGAAATGAACCCATAATAAAACTTTTTATAACAATTAAAAATGAGGTAATGGTATTGAAGATTCTAGTGGTGGCATCACCCATCCTATGGGTAAAAGATGAAAACCGGTTCATCATTATTGAAAGCACAATTCTCTCTCTATCCATCCACCAGAAACCAAAGTTGGCTTTTTTTAAGAGGAGGAGACCAGAACCAGATCATAGAGTGGCATACGTCAGCAAAATCCGAAATCATAAGGACAGATATAAAATAAGAGGAAAAAAAAAAAAAAAACAACCATCTTTATTTTACAAAGAATATACCATAGTTTGTCTCAACAGCCCAAATAAAAAAATTGATCTAAAATCTTAGCTGATTATTTTTAAGAAAATAAAAATTGATTTAATAAATCTTATTTAACTTTTTTTAAAAAAATATTGTTTTAATTAATACATATCAATTCAAGTTAATTTTTAAATTTATGTTTGATATTGTAATGTAGAATAATTTTTTTAAAAAAATTTACTTGCAGATATATATAATTTTTTTTAATTTTTTACATGAATGCATTAAAATGATTAAAAATATTAAATTCTTAATTCTTTTAAATAAATCACATTTTTATAGAGGGTTCAAAAACGGAATTGGCATGGTCAGATTAATAATTTTGCTTTATTTTTTTTTAATATTAAAACCATGTTATTTTAAGTGTTAAAAAAAAAAAGAAATTCCTTTATGCCATTAATCATTCACAGCTCAAAAAACAAACACAACAATACTATAGAAGTTTCTCCTCTAACCCAACCCAACTTTCTTTCTGTTTAACTCTTCCTTCTAAAGCTCAATTCTTTTTCCACTTCCATTGATAAAAAGACAAGCTTTTGTTGTTTGAAAGCTCACTATTTGATGAAGAAAATCTTGGTGAAACTTTTTGTTACAAGTTTTGAGGTTTAGATCAAAATGGGTTTTGTTTACAACAAATTTTTTGTTATTTTCTTGTCCAAATTTTCTGTTTTGTATCCTAATCTTGTCTAGATCTGTTGATGGTGTGTTCAGTTTTTTTCTGTTACTAGAAACAAGAAAGCCCATTTGTCTATATTTTTGGCAGGTCATAGTGATATAAATATATATTAAGACAGACTTTCTTGAATTTTGAAGAATTAAAGTTTGATCTTGAGAGAGGGGGAGCAAGAAAGGATGGATATTGATGATTTTAGATCAATATTGGAGAGTTCAGGTGTTGACGTTTGGACTTTTATTGATACAGCAATTGATGTGGCTTCTTTGGATTTTGGGTCTGAATTGAAGAGAAGGAGAGATGATATTGTGGCGAGATTATTTGCAGCATCAAGCTCATGTAGTAGATGTAGGGACCGGAGTTTTGATGATATTGACATTAACAATACTGCTAATGGGAATGGAATGAAGGATCTTGCAGAGAAAGAGAGTAGCCATGAAGAAGAGAAAGGGAGAAGGGTGTATGCAGATTCTCCAGTAACACCAAGGTCCGTTAATGGTGATGGTGATGGTGATGATGAGGAATTGGATCCGTTTGGAGGGTTGTTTGATGATGAGCCGAAGAAGATTTTGGATATCAAGCAACAGCTTGAAGATCGTGACCAGGTTTTGATTTATTTTTTTTTGCTGCTTTTTAGTTGGGGGGTGTTTGGTTTGACTTTGGTTTCCTTTTGTGTTGTGGTTTAGCCTGAAGATTCTTTGGTTGATTTGCTTCAAAGTTTAGCAGATATGGATATCACATTTCAGGCACTTAAGGTGATTGTTTGAACAATTTTTCAACTTCTATTGTTGCTGTGTTTGTTCTTGTTGGTGAATTCTTGTTGCTAATTTTGTGGTTACTGTTTAATGGTGTTTAGGAGACTGATATTGGAAGGCATGTGAATCGATTGCGTAAGCATTCATCTAATGATGTTAAGAGATTAGTGAAGCAACTTGTCAGGTATTGAAGATTCTAAGTTGTAGAAAATATGAGTTTCTGGCAGTTTCTTGTATTATCTGCTTGAATGAAGTAGCAGTTAAAATGTTTTTCCTCTTGTGGACTTGGTGATTGTGTCCAGAAAATGGAAAGAAATTGTAGATGACTGGGTGAGGTTGAATCCACACGGAGAGCGTGCATCCTCTGGTTTAATGGGTAACATTCATCATCATTCACAAATTTTCTTTTCTGGGAAAAACTGGTTATAAAGTGGAATAGTAAAATTGAAGGGATTAATGAGTTACAAATAGAAGTTAACGAGCATGTTTCTGCAGCTTACGGGGACTCACCTCAGCAGAAGATTCCCCAGAATGGTCGTCACCAGGTGAAAGACAATCTTTCCTTGTGCCATTGAAAAGTTGTTGAAAGTGGCAAAAATTCTCCCTTCAGTTTCCTTTCTAAGATTCTGTTTTTTCAGGTTCCTGATTTTGCATACTCTCCCAATCCTCACAGTGAGTGAAGAATCAGTTTCAAAGTTGGATTTGGTTTATATTTCATTGACTTTTTGCCTTTGATTAATCTGTTGTCTGTTTCCCTTCTATTTGCTAATGTCTTATGTAGATGGGAGTTCTGGATCAGATAGGAATAATTCTGAACCAGAAAGAAAACCAAAACTGGTTCCTCCTCGAAATGAAGCTCTGACCAAACCTATTAAAAAATCAGTTCCTGCATCTTCATCTGCTCCTCACAATGTACAGGTATCAAGCTTATGCATTTATGTTTGCCTAAAAGAAGCAGAACAAGAGCATCCCAAATAGCAAATTTATGTTGTTTACCTGTTCTGAAGATCACAGAGTCATTGAGATCACCATTTCACTGATTTTTTTCAAGGACTTGATATCTATGGTTTTGTAGAGACAAAGAGAACAACCGAAAGAGAACAAATTTGATGCTGATCAAAAGTTTGCCTCGGCAAGTAAAAGGCTTCAAGCGAATTATAAGGAAGCTGAAAATGGTTTGATTTCTGTTCCTTGTTTTCTGTGTGAATTTGGTTTTCTGAAGTTCACATTGTACAATGTTACTCATTGGTAATTGGTGTCATGCTTTTTTGCTTTGTGAAGCCAAAAAACAAAGAACAATTCAAGTGATGGACATTCACGAGATACCGAAACCCAAGAATAAGAATACCTTCTTTGCAAAGAACAGAGGTGGTGGCTCTCATCAAGGGAGGCACTGGTGATTTTTGGCAAAGAGATCACACAATGACCTCCATACTTGAAATCTAAGGACCTGTGGGGGGCACTGGAAAGCCTGAGTCCATTTTATCCTTTTATATTGTTTCTTTAAGAGGGGAAAACCTCTAATTTTTTTCTTATGATAAGAAAAAACCCTTAATATAGCTCATTGGAAAATAGGTTTTTGAGGTTCTCATTTGAAAACAAAAGGAAAGCAATATTCCTGAATTTGCCCTCGTCCCCAATCATAGAAAGAACCCTTCAAGGAGCTCATAAGAAAATAGACTACTGTTGAGGTTCTCATCGACAAACTGCCATGTGAGAGATGAGACTAGTTGGCCTAGTTGGACATTGTTTTTTCGGCATAGATAAAGCTTTTCTAAGGTTTGTCTGGATTCTTCCATCATTATCTTGAGCTTAACAAGGAAATTGCTTGCATCTCCTAGATGATACAATGACCAAATGCTTACTTATGATAAATGATAATTAATGGTCAAGGACTTTGGTAGGTCCAAGATGGTGGGGATTAGGTTGTTGATGATGGGGGAGGAAAGGTTTGCACCAGCCATTATCCTATTATTAATGGGTTTCTTGAAAAAGAATGGATGGGGGAATGCTAGTCAAATTGCCTTAAACAGACTGCCCGTAGCTCTTGTTGGAGACTGTTTCCTTCAACACCTGGACTGCTATGCTATGGTGGGTTTCAATTCCTTTTTTGAAAATCTGTTATAAGAATTAGCGTTTTCTTCTTTTTTAACTGTTTTTTAGGAGAAAAGTTAAGGCTTCATAGCTGTTTCCCAGCCATCAAGTAAAGTCACCAACTTGTCATGACAGGGTTGATCTTAGTCAAATTGCCTTAACAGGCTGTCCATCAAATAAGGTCATCAAGCTTGTAATGATACGCGGCAACCTTGTAATTTACCAAAAACATGGGTATGATTAAAAGGAAGGAAAAAAAGTCATGATATTATCTTTTTTTCACAATAATATATATCCAAAAATTGAAGAACATGAAATTCCCCTTCCTTTTCAAAATAAAATAAAATTATGGGATCCGACTTTGAGACTTTATACTCATTAGGAATACTTTAAATGCATGAAAATATTTCTAAATTGCTAGTCCATGAATCATATACCTAGGTTCGAATACTGGATCATTTTTGTTGAATCTTTTAGTCCTTGGATCTTGATTATTATTGTAACTTGATCCTTCATGTTTGAAAATCAATAATTTAACCCTTCAACTCTCATGGAGTATTGTATTGTTAAAATAAAAATGATTTGGTTTTTCTTTGGATCCTCACTATATATTTTTTTTAATAGAAATTTAAATTGTTAAAGGGCACATTTGGAATTTAAAGGAACCGTTAATAAGAGTTGAGGGACTGAGTTATCTATTTTTCAAACACAAAGGATTAAATTATAATCATGTTTAGAATCGAGGGATTAATGAATAATTTACTCGTTTCTTTTTCATCAATACCAACTTCAACTATTGTATACAGTAGAGCATGAGGTAATAATGCTTATTTTTCATATATTTTTTTTCAATTTTGAAGAGGATTAAATTGACTAGACTCCCACTCATCAAAATCTAGCAATGTTACTAATATGTAAAGAAAATTAAATTGAGTCTTTTGGATAATGTTTGATGACAGAGACTTTTTAGGAATAGTTCTTTATTGTGCTCGATGATGCTGATTGATTGCAAGATCATGTAAAACAACAGGAGCAGGGCAGAAAGCACTGAATATGGCTGTGTTTACATCTTTCCTGCTGCTTTCATCATTACAAAACAAATCAATTACGTAGTTATTACAACCAGCTTGGCAGGATGCCAAAGAAAAATCAACTTAAATCAAACTAGTTTAACCTAATTAAGATCAACCAACAATTCAATCAATTCAGTCAAAATCATGTTCAATTTATTATTATTTTTTTAAAATGATATCAATTTGATTTTTTTAAGAAATTAAAATTATTAATTTAGATTAACCTTCCTAACTTGTAATCTTTCAACCCAACTGAGTTTCACTTTTATCAATACTGTCAAAATTTTTGCCTCATCACTTCCACTCATCGACTGTTATTACTCAGTGCAACACAACTACAAGACAGAAGAGAAGACCACTGCTCTCCTACTGTATTGGCCATTGAACTGAGTGATTATAGATTGGTCCTAACTAGTCTATCCACATGCATGGAGCTGATCTGTTAACAAGGTCTTTGGCCCTAGGTTAAAGGGTGCTTAAGCTACCACGGTAATCTAACCACCTTTACTGGTATGGCAAGCACGTTGAAACATGAAAAATCTGATATAATCTTTACCATATGTGATAGATGCTCATGAAGGAGTTAGGTAGAAGAAACCAAGCTACTTCATCAAAGCACAAGGAGAAAGAAGAATACTTACTAACAATTAACAGATAGTTAGGTAGAAGAAAATCATAGATGAAACCCTGTTAATCGACCTGGAAAGAAAAACAAGGAACGCAAATATAAAAGTAAATGAAACTAACGGGCCACAAGCATAGACTTTGACCGGAGATTTATCTAGTGTGGATGGGAATAATTCCTCATTAACAAAAAGATCTATAAAGCAAAAAGTATATTGATGGAAGCCATCTCAATTCTCAATCTGGAACAAAACCATATATACTGACTACGTCAATAGGAGAAAGCCTCAAGGTTCCTTGCATGTAGATTACATCTGTGCAAGCTTAGAATATAAAATAGATATATACATTAAAAGTGATTCAAAGGTATTATATTCAAAGGTATTATCTCCCCACCTATAATTATTTCCCGCGAGCACAAAAAATAATTGATCATCTCTGGGGCATCAGTTATCCAACCTTGGTAATAAAACACTTGCTGAAAAATGGAGCTAAAGCATAAACAAACCCAGGGAGTGTCTAGAATTCGCAGCTAAATACTGAAAAAAGGAATCTCACCTTTGCTAACACTCCACAGGAAGACCTTGGTTGCATTTACTTCTTAAGACCTATCAACCTTCCACCCTAGACTCATTTGGTTTCTTCAAGCTAACTAATATGCCATCAACTAGCGGCTCTGTTTTGTTCTCTACAGGATCTGCAACAAAAGAATAGCTCTTTTGAGGTCTTTGTGAAGTTTTGATCTTCGTGCCTAGTCTGGATGAATAAGATGACCTCAAACCATTTGTGAAAGAATCAAGCACGCTTTCCAGATTTTCTGGCTGATTCTTATCGTCACCTTCTTTACTGTCATCCCATGAATCAAGCATTTGCAGTAGTGAGCTGTTTTCATCAATCAATCCAGGCTTTGCCTGCCCTACAGGACGAGTTACTACACCAGACTCTTCTGAATCTGAATATTCATCATCTGAGAGAGGAGATTCATATTCAGGATATGGTTGCCTCATTCTTTCACCTCTTCTTTTCATCCCTATCGCTGATTGCATTGCCATTTTTCCAGAACCCATGTTGTCAACAGGACCAAGTTCTTCCCATGTAGAGTCCAATTCATCATCCTTCTTTGATGCATCAAACAACTCACTTTCTGAACTTGTATTATCAAGAACAGCTCTGCCTGTGCTTGAACGTTTAGCCATTTCATTGCAAGGAATGATAAGATTGGATTCTATTTTCACCCCAGGCATTATCTGAAGGAAGGATGCCAACTTGGGGTAACCAAGCTTTTTCGCATCAAGGTTATAGCCATACCTCTCAAGGAACAGCTTTCTAAATGCGTCCATATTATATCCTCCAGGAAATTCCTTCAATATCTCTTTGACAAGCTTTTGACAGTCACCTAGTATCTCACTCCTAGACCTTTCAGAAGGGTTTTTAACAGAGACAGGTGAGGACACTCCAGTGTGAGAAATGCTCTGACTCTTTTTATCTCCATGTCCTGGTTGTCTCCGCAAGTTAGACTCTGACAGGGCGCTCATAAATATAGAACTCAGTCCATTTGAAGCACGAGAATCACCCACAGTACTCTGTGCAACAAACCAAGAGGGCTTGAAAGGGAAAGCTTCAGATGGACATTCTTCTACCCATTTCTTCTCCGATATTATCATATCCACCAGTTGAAGGACATCACTTTCACTCAGAGATCTAAGAACCAAAGGTCCTTCCTTTTGCAGATTTTGCGCTAACTGTTCCCTGACAAATCACAGACAACAGAAGTATTAACATATGACACTGGCTGCAACTGCAGTTTTTCTTTTTCTACATGTTCTAGAAATAAAAATCAATATTTGCACACTACTGTACCAAGCTCACGAGAGTTCGAAGAATAAAAAATTGAAGCTGCCAAATGAAAAGGAAAATTGATAAATTTCAGGGAAAATGCAGAATGCATCATGTGGTTTGGAATTTTTGCACTTGATGACTATTTTAGAACGTGTTGCTCCAATGTCCTTAGAGTTTTGTCTATAATCAAAGTATGATTAACTTTTCTGAAAAAAATATGCAACAAATGAAAACGAGCTAACTCAAATCCTCATCATTAAATTTTAAAATTTAAAACTTACAGTTATGAGAGGAACACAGATACATTTCCAATATTATTACAAAAGTGAATAGTGAACACTGAAAATATTATGTGCAATTGTTCGTTATTTAGGTTTGATACACCTGTTTGAACTTGCCAATATCCTATATAAATGAAAAAAACTGTGCAAAGAAAAGCTTGTCATGTTCTTTGATACTTTTCAAGTCAATGCAGAAAGTTTTTGAACATGTGGTACTGAAGTGGCTAATGTGGTATTGATGCATCTCTTATGTGGCTCTGACATGGCATATCAGCCACATAGATGCCACCTTAGCAACCCACCAACACCAGCAAGCAAAAGGAAGTGCAGGATACTGAAATGCTTGCAAAATAAGTCTCTCACTGAGGTGCAAAAGCATCAGATCAAGAGATGTAATTTTGCAACCTTTTTTTTTCCTTTTTAAGGTTATTCACGTATTAAGATTAAAACATTTCATCAACCTCTAAAAATCAACCCTTTCTAGAAAATTGAAAGAAAAAAAAAACCTAACCTGTTTAAGGATTTCAACTTCTATAAGAACAGGACCTGACAAAAACAAAGTAGATTTCACGAGATAACCTAGCAAGTTTTCTGAGTCTTATAAAGATGGAAAGTTTTGCTGGATGAATAAAAAAAAGTCAAAATAGCAAGCAACAAGAATAATTATTTTGCAAAAAGTAATTTTTGGAGAAGAGGGATATAAGGAGTTTGATATGCTTTTCCTGATGCCTTTCAGGTCTTACTGTATGTGGGTTTCTGGTTTTATATTTAACCTCCTCACTTTGGTAAAGAAAGAAATTGAACCACTGGATGGCAAAAAAACTAAAGTAGTTAACTAGCTACTATTACTAGAACTGTAAAAATAGAACAATAAAACAAGTAAAATTCATAAACCTGGTCCTGGATCGTGAGATAACAAGTGATCCTCTCTTCATGACAATAAAAGATTCCATTTCTCTCCAAAACAAATCCTCAGAAAAAACCTCAGGTTTCCCCGCATCACTCTTCATGTGCCCATGTATTACAGTAGGTTGATCATTTGATGCAACTGCACTATGTCCCCCAAATTTACACCAATCCAATATCTGGTTAAACAAACCTGGACTTTTCCTCAATATTTCAGCATGTGGTTCAGAACTTGTAGCAGTTTTATTCTCCCAAGTTGTTTCCACAGTGGAATCCACTGGACCATCACCCTGAGATGTAGAATCCACGCTTTTTTTCTCAACATTCTTTTGTGGGCTCTCACCAGAACGATCATGTTCTGCCAAAGTGTTCTCATTTTTCTTCACCAAGTTTTCTCCAAAAGATTCCACCAGAACATTCTCGCTTTTCATTTCTGAATCATCAACCTTGCCACCAAACAATCTTCTCCAGAATTTCCTAAAAAAGCCCACTTCAGTTGAAGAAACATGTTCTTTCACAGCAGGCAGATGATCCTCAATCATCTTTGCATTAACTGTTTCTGCCTTTTCAGCAACAGCAGGGGTTTGCTCCATTTGTTTTGAAGGCTGGGGCTGTACCATTTGTTTTGGAGGTTGTTGAATATTCATTTTGACAGACTTCTCAGCAAGAGAGGGTTGGTGCATAATTGTTGGGGGCGCTTTTAAATTTGGCTTAGGAGAAGAAGGCAATGACAACTTCCCATCCACAGACCCAGAAGCAGAAATGTCCTCACCATTTGACTTTGAAGACCTGGTAATGTGTTGCCTTCCACTGTCAACAGCAGTAGGTGTAGACTTGCACGGATTGAGCTGAAATGGTTCAGGAGCTTTTGTAGTGGCACAATGTACAACAAATCGACCATCACCATCACTCTTGAGCCTCAATATATGTGGCATGGATAAAAGAAAGCGGGAGAACTCTTTATATCCATACAAGTCTTTATCAACAGGCACACTACTTTTTGCCAACTCGCTTTGAAGGTCAGTAATTGACATTCCTTTTGGACATGAACTCAAAATGTGACAAAGCTGCTTCATAACTGCTTTTGGAATTGGACGAACTGCAGACTCTGAACTAGCCTCAGGTTTATCCTCGACCTTCAAATATGTTGGCTGCTCAACAACTGCAAAGGGGTCTTCTAGTGGTCCCTTATAATGGACATACCAAGAGGCAAAGGGACCATCAGGGGGTTGGTTAAAATGCTTTCCAGATAGGTTTTCCCCTTTGACCAAAGAATCCCACTGCCACATGATGCTTGCAGCACTGCAGAGAACACTAGGGGCAGTATCTTTAGCAGCAAGCAATATATTGTAGTTGTTCATCCTCAAACGGTGTAGAACATTTGCAAAGTCCCTATCACCAGAAATCAGAAAAAGATGGGCAGGTGGTGGATTTTGGGAAACCCAACACATAAGATCAACGAGAAGAGACCTGTCAGCACTGTTCTTTCCACCTGCATAACCAGAAATTTTGCAAAAGCGGTAGAGCCATTAGAAAACTGAGTAAATTTCAGGCCATCAAGGTATTTTCTCGAAGATCAAACAATCCTACACTCTCAGCCATTCTAACAATTCTAATGAACCTGCAATTTCCTCAACGCAAACGGCATTAGCTTTTCCACAACACCATATAGCATTTTTCTTTGTCGGTATTTGCAGAAATTCATAAAATCATATCCCAGTAAAACATTCAGCAACATAATACCAATTAATTTTTTCCCTTTTGATTTATGACACACTTTTCATCAAATAAAAACAGGCATAACTCTAATACTCAACTCAAACTTTTCACTTGAAAGAAAAAGAAATCCACTTGCCAAAAACTCACAAAAAGCTTGAAACTTTATTTAACAAAAGGCCAAAATTAAACAAGAATATTCACTATCAGTTTCACCAAACACAAATATCCATTAACGTTTCCATCGATTCACCAACTTAATTAATACCCAATTCCAATTCTTTTCACATACCCCACAAGAAAACTACCACCAGTTATGAAAAAAATACACAAAAGCCAGAAAATTTAATAAAAAAAGATCCAAGATGATCAAAGAAAAAACCATTAGGAATGTGCGCCAAGTTGATCCCAGTCGAAGAAAGTGCTTCCTGGTTAGCCCTTGAAAGTTGCGAAACATCACCAAAAGCTGTAATTTGAACAGGCCCTTTAATCCCATTACCCCTAAGAGCTGCAGTAATAGCTTGAGCCACTCTAAAAACATTAACCCCACTTGGCACATTGCAATTCTCAATATCCCACCACACTGAAACCCTAACATTTTTCGAGTCGGAAAGCGAATGAGAGTAGGAGTGATGAGGTGCTAGTGATGATGTTGAGAAGTGCGAGATGAAAATTGAATATGGCAATAATGGTGAAGAAGATGGGTTTTTTGAAGTGAGTGAAAGGAGGGTTTTTGAGGAAAAGGGCTTGGAGATGATCATGGTTTAGGATTAGGTTTAGGGTTCTTTTAGGGTTTTGATTCATTCCATGATAGGGTTTTTGGTGATGATTGTGGTGAGGGTTTTTCAACTTAATGTCGAAAGGAAAACACTCTCACATGGTGATAGAAGAAGAAAGGATAGAAGTGTTAAACCCATTGCAAAACCCTAACTCACGTGATTTGCATGTGGTTTGGTGTTAGTGGATTATCGGCAAAATGAAAATGGGTCCATAGTTTTGGGCTTAATGGATTGATTTTTCTATATGTTTTAGACCTATTAGGCTATAGTCTCCTAGCCTGTTTTTGGGCCCAAAGTTCATAAGTTCATACTCCAAAGCAAGCCTGATGATAAAATATGAAGAAATCTTCCTGGTGAAATTTATATATGAGGAATTGTATTTTGCAAGTGCTACTTGATCTTTGACATGGTGCTGACTCTTAGAAAACTCTTATAGCCTCCTTGACCTAACTTACTTTTTTGTTTTGGCAAAATTTCTTGCTCAAATTTTAATTTTTATTAGGCCATTTATTTCTCACATTTTCAATCTATTTCTTTGACAACTAAGTGTTTCTAATAGGCTTTTCAAATTCTTACTAGTTGTAAATAAGTAAAAATACACAAATAAAAAATGATACAAAATACTCAACAATACTTCAACAATATTACAAGAACTTTTTATCCCATTCTTTTATTAACTTAAAATATATACTTAATCCTAATTATATATACTATGAAAAAAGTCTACTTATTCACAAAACTTGCATACTACACAACTTATTTTCAGCTAGAGAATAAACATGGAAGTTGCAAAGAAAACTTCTCAATTTCTAGCAAATGCTTGGGCAGTTTTCTTCCATGTTTTCCATAAACATAAACAGGGCTGACAATGGCCCCAACACCTGTAAAGTTTTTTTTTTCCATATCACTTCCTTGAATAATCTTAATTTTTAACTCTAAAACTAGCAAATTTTAACCTTTTCTCCCCTAGAATATTGTTTTTAAAATCCCTCATAAACAAAATTTCTTAGCTCCACTCTTGAACATAGTGACCCTCTCTTCTAACAAGTTAGTGGGTAGTTTGCTTTCATGTTCCCATGAACTTGGTGGCATTAAGAGTACTTCCAGCCATGCCCCAAGTTTTTCCATTCATGCTTCCATGATCTTGTCATATTCTCTCACAACTAGTCATTGCTCGTAATCACCGTAATCACCCACTATTCTTTTGTAATTTTCGTTCACAATTCTACTACATCTTCAGCAGCCAATTGTCAACCCCATTTCTTTTAGGTTTATTGCGTATCTGCTTGGTTTAGATTGTCCATCGTCTCACCCCATATTCGTTCCAACATGAACTTGCTACTCACACAAATTATTGCATAATTTATACTTATTAGGAATACAAAACTGGAAAAAATGAATGATTATGCTTATTTTTAAATGTCTAGGCTTCATATTAATGAAAATTTGCTAAATTTCTAATCCATAAATCATCGAATCATGTGCTTATATTTAGTAATACAGCTCAAATACGAGATCATTTTCACTGAGTTTTTTAGTCCCTGACCTTGATTGTTATTGTAATTTAATCTTTAATGTTTAAAAATATATAATTTTATTCTTTAAATTGACTGTTGTATTGTTAGAATAAATTTTAGTTTTTCTCTAGATACTCTCTCTCTCTCTCTCTCTCTCTCTCT
>Ga0325414_1006056_pt1 | contig 12804 bp, 8 predicted proteins | sample PopdelMetagenome_8_FD_206183 | JGI IMG/M metagenome (GOLD analysis project Ga0325414, IMG submission 206183) | Populus deltoides microbial communities from Bellville, Georgia, United States - Leaf-PdKOR-R3 | ecosystem: Host-associated > Plants > Phyllosphere > Phylloplane/Leaf | place: USA... | reverse complement strand
GGACTCGTTTCTTCACGAAACTTGTTTAATGGCAGAATTCAGTTGTTATCTTTGAAAAATCTCATCTCCCTCATCTGACATATTTTTTGATTGAAATTGGGAGCTTTGATAGGTCTTTGAGTCAGGAATCCAATGAAATTGATTTTGCATTAATTGGACTTTTGTAACTCCAGATATTCAAGTCGGAATGGTCGAAGGTCAACACTGGCAGATTGCGAGATTTAACTTTAAAGGCTGCAATTTTCATGCTCTTTCTTATTTTATTTTCTTTCCTTGGATGCTCAGAAAGGTATGGATGTTAGCTTTTTAATCCACTGGAATCACTTCATTTCGACCTCCAGAGCTCACGCTCTACACAAAAGATCGACTGAAGCTCAAATTTATCAATTACCTCCAATTTACTCCTTTTTGCATCTTTCATCCAAAAGCGCCTTCAAAACATAAAGTAGATAATATCAAGGCATTTTATATATAAAACATACGCAAAACACTAGTTAAATGTGAGTAAAACTATCGAATAATTTGATTGCATCACAAACCAAAGCGGTGGCCATGCCAGACCCAAGTTTCTTGGGTCTGACAGTCATGCTGAACCTAAGCGCATTGAGTTTGGTAAGGGACTGACAACCATGTATGACCTAAGCGCCTTTGGTCTAGCGGTCATGCCAGACCTAAACGACTTCGGTCTGGCATGGAAGCCATGAAAACCTAAGCATCTTGGGTCTAGTAGGGGTTTGACAGTCATGCCAGACCCAAGCGCTTTGGTCTGGCGACCATGCCCGACCCAAGTGACTTGGGTCCAGCGGCCATGCCCGACCTAGGAACTTTGGGTCAGGCAGGGGTCTGGCAACCATGGCGAAACCAAAACGACTTGGGTCTGGCGGCCATATAAGACCCAAACGGCCATGCCAGACCCAAGCACATTAGGTTTAGCAGCTATGTCAGACCCAAGCGCCTTGGGTCTGGCTGGGCTCTGGCTAATGTGCTAGATCAAGCGCCTTGGGTACTGTGGTAAAGGTCTGGCAACTATGCAGAACCAAAGAACCTTGGGTCTGGTGGTCATGTCGGACCCAAGCGACATATGTCCTACGGTCATACCGAACCCAAACATCTTGTATCTGGCAGTCATGCTAGACCTAAGGGCTTTAGGTTTGGTGACCATGTCGTACCCAAGTGCCTTGGGTATGGCGGCCATGCCGGACCCAAGTGCCTTGGTTATGGAACCAATGCGAGACCCAAGCGCCTTGGGTTTGGCAATCGTGCCAGACCCAAGCAAACAACAAACAATCAATCATCGGTGGCAATCCAACCATAATATATCTACACACACCATAACATGTGAAAAGAGCTCTACTGGACATCTAGGGATACGGTGGATCGCCAGATTTGGCATCTGGAAAGCGTCTCACGTGCCTCCTTAATAGACCCAAGCGCCTTGGGTTTGCAGTCGTGCCAGACCCATGGATCATGGGTCTAGTGGGTGTTGAACCTATGATGCTTAGGTCCAGTGATTGTCAAACCCAAGCAAACAACAAACAAAAAGAGAACAATTGTGCACTTTAGTTGTTAGGAGAGAGAAAATGCAAACAATCGATCATCGGTGGCAATCCAACCATAATATATCTACACACACCATACCATGTGAAAAAGAGCACGACTGCACATCTAGTGATACGGTGGATGGCCAGATTTGGCATCCGAGAAGCGTCTCACGTGCCTGCTTAATAGACCCAAGTGCCTTGGGTTTGACAGTCGTGCCAGACCCATGGATCATGGGTCTAGTGGGTGTCGAACCTATGATGCTTGGGTCTAGTGGTTGTCAAACCCAAGCAAACAACAAACAAAAAGAGAACAATTGTGCACTTTAGTTGTTAGGAGAGAGAAAATACAAACAATCGATCATCGGTGGCAATCCAACCATAATATATCTACACACATCATACCATGTGAAAAAGAGCACGACTGCACATCTAGTGATACGGTGGATGACCAGATTTGACATCCGGGAAGCGTCTCACGTGCCTCCTTAATAGCGCGAGCATCGTCCACTTGTTGGGGCATATGAAACACGCTCCAACAGCTTTTCCATCAAAAATAAAAATATAATGTGAAATACTAAAACACCGCCATGATCCTCTTAATTACACAACATACCCATGCAATTTTAGTGTCGCAAAAAATGAGAAAAAAGAAAAACTAATCAACTAATAATATTCTTACAATCCTATATTTTTTTTTAATGATGACATCAAAAAGTAACGCAAACAGAAATAACACAAGAAAGACAATAAATACAAGTAACATAGAATTTTACTAAATAGGGTTACCACAATAAAATTATAATTAGAATTTTTATTACTAAATATTTTCTCTTGAGGCAAAGGTTTACAACTCATTAAAAAAATCTAAATGATGATCTAACAAAATAAGAAATTCAAAATTAAACAGATAAAGCAATAAAAGTTATAAAAAAACTAGAAAATCAAAAAAGAAAAAGAAAAATTAATAAAATTAGTCTGACCAGCACTTTCTACGTCTAATCAAGAGGTCTTTCGAACTTCAATTGGTTAAAGAGAGCCAAACTTGTCGTAAAGCAATGTCTTTGGAATCTCTTGACAAAATTTTAAGCTTGATTTAATAGTCGAGATAAAAAATTATACGCCTTTTTATCAAACCAATCACTCAACACAACCTAGATCTCTTTTTAAATTTAGCTCTATCACATTAATCCATAAATATTCATGCAAAAACTATACATACATCCCATAGCACAGTTATGATAGATTCATAACTAACTTATAAAAACAACCTGCGTCATATGAGAATAGCTAGAATTCATGTTAAGCGGAAACCGGCTAGACAATTAACAAGTTATATATCACTGTTATGATCCAATGAAGTACAATAAATGAACTCAATCCAGTGGATGTTAAATAATAAATAATTTAAAATTTTATATATAATGAATTTTACTTTATATGGTAAATTCTTAAGTGGTGGTTATACGAAATAAATATTGGTATATTTTAGATGATTTTTTAATTAACAAATGCCCTAATGTATTCCATTAGGAAATATTAATAAATGTGTAAGTAATTAAAAACGAGATTAGACAAAGAATTACAATAAAATAGGATGACATTCACAGTATAGTAAAATTTCTATACTATTGTTATTCCACCAAAATAATATCACAATATCAAAAAACCATCTCAACCCAATAATTTAATTAAGTTGTTAGGTGAGGTCCCAAAATATAATTTATATTATTCTCTAATACACCCCCTCAAGTGAAAGCCCTTTGAGTTTGAAACTTGCACAAGTTCACATAACCTTGTGCTTAATTTTTATCAAATAAATGGGGATGGTGAGATTCGAACTCATGACCGCTTAGTTATCAAGGCTCTGATACCACGTCAAAGAACTATCTCAATCTAATAAGTAAGATGTTATGTAAGATTTCAAGATCTAAAATTATACTCATCTATTTTCCTGGATCAACTTAAGCTAAAAATCTAACCAGGCTATATAATCTATTACAGGTCCTTAATAAATCAATTTAAGTGCTTTGGTAAAATAAATCACTTCAATAAAAATAAATTGGATTTGATTCTAGCATGGTTCCATTTTCAGTTGACTACAACTTATCACATTAGCTATTTGTTATACAATAGGACACCAAAGATTTCCCTCTGGCTTTATTATAAGATACTCACCCAATAATTAGCCAACTTTTATTCATCCAACTATGAAAAATTCCCACCGCTAATTACTATAAAAAAAAACAAACTTAATATAAAAACTTAAATTGTTAGGTGATGTTTCAAGATATAATTTATATTATTCTCTAACACACTTCCTTAAGTGAAAATCCTTTCAACTTAAAACTTGTACAAGTTTATATTACCTTGTGTTTAATTTTTATCAAATAAAAAAGAATAACTGCTTAGTCATCAAGCCTCTCATATTATGTCAAATAACCAATTCAACTTAAAAATTTAAACTGTTAGGAATAAAAAAAAAAAAGGTGGATTTGAGTATGAATACTAGAGTAGGTCGACAGGCAAATTAGTTAATTTTATTACGGCATTGATTGTGTCCATGACAATGAGACTTGAGGTGTTATTATAGACTACGCAATGATAACAATCGGATGTAAAATGTTGACGACATTAGTTGTACAACATTGATCACTGTATTATCTTGAAATGCAAGTGGTAAGGTTAACTCTGCATGATCATATGCAGATAGTGAATTGACAAATGGTTTCACAAAAATAAGACAATAAAACATGTAGACCCCATCTTCTCTTATCCATCAACCCCATGTTTCTTTCTCGCATCTTCTTGTTTGTTATTCTCTTGTCTTTATTTTCCATTTACACGGTTGAAAGTTTTATTCTTACCACACAGGTTCATAGAAGGTGTCTGATTTCACATTGTCATCATACGATTTTCTACATTTGCCCTAGCATTAAGACATTGCTTGTTAATTCATATTAAACTTGAACAGCAGCTTTTTATGAGTAGTAAACGTAGACGGGTTACATCAACCGATTTGCAATTTGTCTTATGTGCTTGTTATTAGGCAAAACAGTGTTAGATGCAAACCAAATTTATATTACAAGCACAGCTTTTAGTACTCTTAGGTCCATATAGGTATATTATATATAAAAAAAAAGGGTCCATATAGGTAAGGTACCCTTGCAACTTTTAGGAAACTTCATCATGAAATTCGTCGTCAATGTGAGCCAATTGAAGCTAGCAAGTGGTCAAATCTAGTACAAATTTGAGGTATCTACAATACCACAACTTCTCCCTTATCCAGGACCACCTCTTAACAGTGTGCCGTTAATTTGCTGAAGACAATATTAGATTAGGGAAGCTTTTTATTGTTTTTGAGTCGTTGGATAAGATTTAATTAATTAGTGGAGGGTTATGCCGACAAGTACAATAGGGAAGCAGATATATTAATCGGATAATTTTAGACGCCACAAGGAGTTTGCGGACAGAAATTATTTTTGCTAATTAACATATTTTTTAATATTACATTGTTAACATATTCATCAAGGCTTCCTCCTTTTCATTGCAAAATCTGCGTTGTTGGAATTATTCTCTTTGTAAGGAAGAATTTGGCTGACTCCCTCTTTTATATTATCTCACACAAACACAGTTGCAGAAGTCTTATTAGCACATTTTCGTGCAATAAAGAGCTTAAAGATGCAAATGCTTCCTGCATGTGAATAATTATACACTTGTGAATCATTGGGTCTGGATTTAAAATGACTCAATGTGTAACACACGATGGCTATCATATCTTGATTTTTGGTTGTGTCCGTGGGGAAGGCTGAATTCTAGCCATAAGTCTCGGCACTGGCTTTGTAGTTGGAGGTGGAGCCATCAACTTTACACGTATTTTAATGATGGTTTTTGAACAGCATCTTGAAGAAGGGAACACAAAGTCCCCACCAAAGATTATTCATTTAGAAAACTTGATTACTATAATCATTATGAACGCTCTCCTGCTGTTAACTCACACTCACCTTTAGCTAATGATTTTCTGTAAAGAGTGCTACTTGGCAAATTCTGTGGAAGCATAACGCTGTTGAGGTCATTGGACCAGTACAGGAGCCTATTTCCATCATTGAGATATCAGAAGGCAATTTAATTACATAAACGCCCTCTTTATCTTTCCATATATAGAAGAATTAATCCGTCCAAAGCTGAATTTATCATTATTAAAAGTTTTTCGATGCATTAATAAAATATCCAAGTTCCCAATTTATGAAATACTTGGATTGAAAGACATGTCATATGTCATGAAATCCACTCTTTATGATTGAATGGTATGTTTTGCTTAATGAACAAGATTTACCTTTATAAAGAAAATGAATGCGTTTTAATTTGATCTGTGGGATAATCTGGCTTCGGAAAACTTAACATGAAGATATAACACATATATTTAATTTTGCCATGAAATTGAAATTGAGTCACGAAAATTAAGGGATATTGAATCATTGCTTATATAACTCCATATTCTTCTACAGCTAGAATTGTAACTAAAGATATTACTGTAACCGAAGATTCTGGCCACACATTATTGCATGATACCATCACAGATCAGGTAGAGGAAAGACGTGCGAAATCTTGGGATTCAATCTTTGTTGTTGTTGATACTCACTTTTGATCCCAAAAAAAATAAAAAAATAAAAAATATATAGAAAAAAAATTCAAAATACAAGAGAATATATATGAAGAAAGCCTAAAAGATTATCAAAGTTTTTTTCTCTGAAAATTAATAGTCAATATTCTGGTATAAATGGTATACCTACAAGTAGGCTAGTATTTAAATATCAGGAGTTAACTAGAATATTCTCAGAATTTGTTAACATTCACTTATTTTAATTGAAATTTTTTCACCACAATATACGAGTTGTGGGAAATATTTTTGTCTTTCAGGATAGGTGAACCATATCAGGGCACCTACATGGATTCTTCCTATAAAGATTTATCTAGGCATACGAGTCCATGATAAATTCGAGATGCTAGTTTTGTTCATAAGTGTAAATCTTTGTTCTGAGTCATAAATAGACCACCGACTAAGAACACATCAACATTTTTAAATCACATTCAAAACACATAATGCAGTTTACCTCAGGTAATGTGCGCTACGGGTACTAATATCTTTTATTGCCACAACCAGTCATTTACCTTGGATTTTCCGATAAGACTAGTCCACTTGGATCTTCTAATGACACAAAACCAAACAACTAGATAGCGACTCCTTGATCTCGACATCCCACCACGTGGCGCACTCACGTGCGATAATTGCATACATGAAATCTTAGGATTGTAGCCTGTATTATATATAAACTATTGTATTCCATGAAATAAGAAAATAAATCTTCATTCTTCCATGTGTTATTTGTTTTTATATGCTACTAGAGTCATAGACCAATGTCAATAACATCTTTTTTTCTTTTCTTCTTCTTAATCATTATATCAATCTCAACCTCATTTGATGCTTAGACAAACCAATTGTGTTTTTTAATCCCACATCATCCCTCAAAATCACTAAACTTAATCATCATAACTATCCTATTTGGAAAGTTATCATGGTTCTATATGTGAAAGGCTAAAAAGATTCTTTAGCTACATATATGGTACTCTTAAATAACCATCAAAATAAATAACTAATGATAACAAAATACAATCTCATTATCCACTGTTTTATATTTGGAAAACTCAAGACAAAATTCTTAGTTGTCTCAATTCCTATCTTGCTGATGAAGTTCTTGCACAAGTTTCTAACTACACAACTTCTCATTAGGTATGGCAGGCTCTTACCCTGCTTTTGCATTTCAATTTAGAGCTCAAGCAATCCAGATATGATTTCAATTCTCTACAACCCGTAAAACTAATCAAATGACAAGTGGATATTTCATAAACATTAAAAGACTTACAGATAATCTTGTCATTGCTGGACAACCTTAAAAGTCTGATGATATTATCATATAGAATCTTGTTGGTTTAGGACTCGAACACAACTCTCTTGTAACCACAATCTTTGCTTGTGATGATTCGCTCACATTGAAAGAGGTTTACTATATGTTACTTAATTGTGAGGCATATATGCAGCACCACTCCAAATATGTTCCTATCTCTCATGCATTAATTCATGTAGCTTCACGACAACCACCTCTTTATGAAAATCCTAATCATTGAAATTTCTTTAAAATAAATGGCAAGGGGTGTAATTTTATCAATCATCTAATATACAATATTTGCAATCTTAATAGTTATGGTGAAGAGTACATTGACATTGATCAAATTCAAGTTAGTGATGGTTCAAGTTTGTATATCACTCACACATGTTATAACCCATTTTTGGGTTATTCCCCAAATTCAATTTTTCTTCCAAAAATAAAAAACATAATATTTAGACTAAAAAATGAAAAAAAAAATCCAAAAAAATAATAACATTGAGAAGAGGATGTCAAAGTACCTAGAAAATGACTAAAAATTGATTGAGAAGGTTTACAAATACAAGGATTGAAATTTGACGGTATATCATTGATTGATGAGAGCTCGACTGACAAAGAAAATTCAATTTGAGAAAGAAATGTCCAAAATCAGATGTTTATTGGACTCAATTAAATTTATTAAAGGTTTAATTGAGTTTATGAAGAGTTTGATAGCAAGAAAAACTAATTTTGAAGTCAATTTGGGCTTTAATTGGAAGAAATTAAAGTTCTGAGGTCAAAATATAATTTTTTAGAGTTAATTTGGTTAAATTAGGGGCTTAATTGCATACATATTGAAGTTTAATGACCAATTAGGGACTGAATTGAATAAATCTGAAATCAATTATCAAACTGGAAAAGATGCGTAAATAGAAGGACTGAAATTGACAGAATCAGGGACTGAATTGAAGAAATTGAAAGTTATTGATCAATTGAGGGTCCAATTGCATAAATTTGAGACCAAGGATTAATTTGAAAAAGATGGCTAACTTCAGGGTCGGCGATTGAATTTGGCAAGGATGCAATTGAATTGATTTTTAAAATCAAAATTACAATTGAGGAATTGATTGAACAAATCACAAATCATGGACTGATTTGAACTCTGACACGTTTTTGGCGCCATTTCCTTGTAAATGAAATGGCGCGCTTTGTCCAAAATGGTGTCGTTTCATCCATTGTTTAAAAAAAAACAAATGTAAAGCCCCAAAATAGTGCCGTTTTGAACGGCACTGTGAGTCTTCTTCCCCTGGATGCGCGAGGCAAGGGAAGAAAAAGAATTTTCTCCCCTTCTTTGCTCTTCTCTCCCTTTCCCCAAAAACTTCAAAAAAAAAACATCGACCACAACCCCACTTGCCTAAACTCTGACCCATGGCCTACTAAGGGACGGTGAAAAAAATAGAGGGGACGTACCCCTTGGGCGGCTACATAGTGGCCTCCCCGGTCACCCTACCACTGCGCCACGACTAGGCAGGGGCAGTAGGTCTCTCCCTCTCCCCTAGTTTTTTGCCTATAAATACAGGGGAGAGAGGAGACAGAAAAAAAAGGAGAAGGAAGAAAAAAAAAACAGAGACGAAGAAAAGAAGGAAAACAGAGACGAAGAAGAGAAGGAAAACAGAGAGAGAAAGAAAACAAAACATGGGAAGAAATGGTGAGAACCGTCATTGCTGGCACCTCTACCGCCGCCAGCAGCATCGTGAGTCGTCGTAGGTCAGCCTCCTTTCCTTTCCCTTTCTTCTTCTTCTTCTTCTTCTTCTTCTTCTTCGGGTTTCGCCACTGTTCACATTGCATGTAAATAGTGGAGAGATCCACTGTTTAATAAGTCGAGTCCGGCCCAATTCTAAAAAAATTTCAACAATTTCTTTTTTGAAAAATTATAATTTTTTCGTGTATTTTTCTACTAAATTTTGCTTAATATTGGTTTATATTTTTATACCATAAAAATACAAATTCGATATTAAAATACACGGTTTTTGTCAAAACATAAAACAAAAATATTTTTATTTCATGCATATGGCCAAGTCTCTAAAAAGCTAAAAATCATATTGTATTTTCATACAACAAAGAAAACTTCAAAAAATATGTTTTAGCATGCATTTTGGCTTTAATAACCAATTTATTAAAGTCACGAGAATTTGGTCAATATTTTAAAAATTCCAGAAAACATATTTTGTTTTGTTTTAGTATTAAGGATTATGAATTATATGTAAAATGTATTTCCAATATTAAAAAGGTATTTCTTTTGACGACATAAAACAGATAGATTTTTACCCGATAAGATAGAATCTCCTTACAGAGAAGGACTTTTCTTAAACCGTAGACAGACCGACAATTAGAAACCGCAACAAGACCTTAGTTTTATCAGACAACAAAACCATGCAGCTTACCTTAAGTAGGGTGTAGTTGGGGTGCTAATACCTTCCCTTTACGTAACCAGTCTTCGTACCCGATATCTGAGACCAGTTAGGGTTCTTAGTGACCAGAATACTAGGTGGCGACTTCCATTCCATTTTCCACTAATAAAAGACAAGAATTCCTTGTCTCCCCATATTTTCCAAATAGACACCATACCTTGAGGGTGGACCATCGCCACGACACCGCATACGTGCGACAATGATAATAATGTTTTTCTATGTTCCATGACACTTTCTTTTTCATTAAAGACTACTTGAGGAATGTCATGTATAAATGTCATACAAAAGATGGGTTGTATTGCTTTTTGTCGCCTCTCCAACAACTTAATCCTTATACGTTTGTTGGTGTTCATATTTTAATTTCTGATTGGCATCATAGATTGGGATATGCATCCTCTCATATTTTCAACCAAGTATTAAACTCAAATAAAATTCTTATTGCATTTAATAAAAGGAACTCTGTTTGCCTTGATTGTGAGATGACCAAAAGCCATAATTTACCCTTTCATAAATCTATTCATGTCATCAAACCTTTAGAACTTATATTTTCATATGTATGGGAACCTAGTGCAGTTGTTTCTAGTTATAATGCAAGATACTATGTGTGTGTTTTGGATTATTACACCAATTTTATTTGTCTTTTTCCACTTAAACAAAAATATGAAGTTGAAAATATTTTTCTTTGATTTCAAAATTATGTGCAAAGGCATTTTGATAGCAAAATTAAAGTGGTTCAAAATGACTATGGTGGTAAATTTCACAATCTAAACAATTACTTCAAATTTTTTGGTATTGAATATTGTATTGCATGCCTTTATACTCATTAATAAATGTGTCATGTTGAAAGTCATCATCGTCAAAATGTTAAAATGGGTCTTGCTTTATTCGCTCACTTAAATCTTGAAGACAATATTGGGAATATATATTTCAAACAATAACATATATCATAAATCAATGACCTATAAAAGTTTTGAAGAATCAATCATCTTTTGAAAAAGCCTACCAAAAAAAAGCAAAATTATTACTTTGTTTCATGTTTTTAGTTGTGCTTGCTAGCCTAATTTATGACCATACAATCATTATAAAATTGATTTTCTCTAAACAAAACTTGCATCTTAGTTGCTTATAGTCTCTCACATTAAGGTTGCAAATGTCTTAACTTTTTTAGAGAAAGTTTCTAGACATGTAGTCTTTGATGAATCTTTCTTCTCATATACAAAACTTGGCTTTTCTTACTATCTTTCCTAGTTAGATATAATTTCTCTCTCATTATCTATAAATCCTTCATACACACACATCCTTCACACATATATGTACTCTAACTCTTTCTATAGGTAATGAAATCTCTCCACCTAGAGTATCACCAACTATATTTAATTAGTTGCCACATAACTTAGCCATGATACACCAACCTACAGATGTTACCAATAATATAGAAATTCAGTCTCCCTCAAACTAAGTTGTTGTTTCTGACCCAAATAGTTTTACTTCCAATAATACAACAACTTCTACATCACAAGTAATGACCATGAGGTCCCAAACCACCAGTCTCAAACCAAAAACACCATATGTTGGATATATTAAGTATCTTGTTTCTCAAGTACTTAATACTAAAGAAACCTTCATTCCACATAAGCCTACATGTTATACAAAAGCTTCTAAATACCTTTATTGGCATGAAATAATGGCTAATGAGTTTAATGCTCTCATTTAAATTAGCACTTAAGACTTAGTTCCACCATAATAAGATCACAATAGTATTGGCAATAAGTAGGTCTTTATGTAAAATTCAAGTTGATGAGAGCATCGAGCATTTCAAAACACATCTTGTTACAAAAAGCTTTCATCAACAAGAAGGTATTGATTATACATAAATATTCAGTCTAGTGGTTAAACCAAGCACAATTCGTTTGGTTATATCTCATAGTCTCTAATCATTAGTAACTTCATCAATTAGATATTCAAAATGTCTTCCTTTATGGTTCCTTTCAAGAAGATATCTCTATGTAATAACCCCAAAGATTCATACAACCCTAATTATCAATATCATGTATGTAAATTAAGAAGAAATTTTTATGGCCTTCAGCAAGCCCCCAAATCTTGGTTTTCAAGACTACAAATCAACTCACTCAAAGGGGTTTTGCAGGCTCTAAAGCAAATGCCTCTCTCTACACATTTCATTAAGACAAAGTTGATATCATCATTATTTTTTTTTATCAAAATGTAAGTATATATTTAGATCAAAAGTGACAATGCTAGATGTCGCATGTGTGCGGCGTCGCGGCGAAAACATCCACCTTCAAAATTGGTATCTAAATGTGATGTGGCAAATGTGGAGAGACAAGGAATTCTTGTCTTTTATTAGTGAAAATTGGAATGGGAGTCGCTACCTAGCATTTTGGTCACTAGGAACCCTAATTGGTCTCAGAGATCAGGTACGAGGACTGATTGCGTAAAGGGAAGGTATTAGTACCCCAAATACGCCCTACCTAAGGTAAGCTGCATTGTTTTATTGTCTGATAAAATCTAAGATCTTGTCGTGCTTTCTAATTGTTGGTCCATCTAAGGTTTAAGAAAAGTCCTCTTCAGTAAGGAGATCCTTATCTTATCGGGTAAAACCTAACCGGTCTAATGCCAACAAAAAAAAAATTAATATCTGGAACACGTCTTACATATAAGATCATAACCCCAGATATTAAAAGAAAACAAAATAATTTTTTTTGAAATATTGGCCTAGTTCTCGTGATTTTAACTGGTTATTAAAGCCAAAATGCATGCTAATACATATTTTTTGAAAATTTTCTTTGTTGTATGAAAATACAATATGATTTTTTATTTTTGAGAGACTTGGCCGTATGCATGAAAACAAAA
>Ga0325414_1006054_pt1 | contig 12804 bp, 5 predicted proteins | sample PopdelMetagenome_8_FD_206183 | JGI IMG/M metagenome (GOLD analysis project Ga0325414, IMG submission 206183) | Populus deltoides microbial communities from Bellville, Georgia, United States - Leaf-PdKOR-R3 | ecosystem: Host-associated > Plants > Phyllosphere > Phylloplane/Leaf | place: USA... | reverse complement strand
TTTTAAAATTAATATATTAAATATATGTTGCTGTTCCTGGAGTATTTTTTGTTTTGAAATATATTAAAATTATATTTTATTATTATTATTTAAAATATATTTTTAAAATCAACACATTAAAAAAAATGATGTAGAAATATATATAAAAAAATAAAATTTAATTGAAAAATAGGCCCAAGAAATTATTAAAATCAATCAGTCATTCCCAAGTCAATACAGGCCCGGGAAATTATTAAAACATGTGCCTTGTTGTTGACTTTGATGCTTCATGTTTGGTCCTTGGAATATTTCCATTTCATTTCCAGCAGCTGGATAATTGCAAAGCTGGTTTAGCCACAGAAAGTGGAAAACAACATTATTCTTCATGAAAAGTGTTTGAAGAATCATAGTATCCAAACATATATCGTAATTGTCAAACGAAGCTAGCTGCTGATCAACAATACTGTCCCCTTTAGGTTTTGCAACTTTTTCTTGAGAAAATAACTTATATATTGTCAAAAGTGTCATGATGATATTGTTTGTGGAGATTATCAAGCCATGGTGTTCTTTTCTTTTTTCTTTTTCTGTGTAACAATAAAAAAAATAAAGTTCGAGTGTGAAGCCAGCTGATATTGCTTGTAAATTACATTAGATTGATTTTTTTTTATTTTTTTTAAGCTTTCTTTCTATATTTAGGGTTTCATTTCTTTATAATACTCATTTAAAGTTTTGCTTGATTGCATAAATAAATTTAGATTTTAGTTAATAAAATCATTTGAATACTACCGAAATAAACTTTCTAATAAATTAAAAAAAATCGAATTTAAGATGCATTATCATTAATACGAAATTCATGATCATAAAATGATGGGTTTATCGATCCTCCATTTAGTTCTCTTAATTGCATTCATATCACGCTAAATATTTCTCAATTAATTATATATATTCATGTTATTTTTTTGAAAAAAAATCTAAAATGCATATATTATATTGTAATAAAACAATATCATTTTGATGAAAAATAACAATTTTGTTAGAGAAAATAAATGAATTTAATTTTGTCACGAGTACTGTATTGATATTAAAAACATAATTTGGATACTCATTTCACTTTTGTCGTCTAAATTCTAGTTTATCAAAGAAAAAAAATCAAAATCAAAATCATAATTTGTCGGTCCACTTATTTTGTAAGTTCAAGATTTTGGTCCACAATATCCCGGTTGTTGGAAATTTTTCAAAGGTGCCTTGCGGGTCAAAAGTTCCATGTTCTTGTGTTTTTGGGTGACCTGAAATTATCAAACAGTACTGATGCTCGGTAAGAAGCCACTACATAATGTTTCTAAATTGGAAAGATACATTGAGAAATTAAATGGATTTGTACTCTCTCATATTTGAACAATAACATCTCCTTCATCATCGAACTTCTTTTGTTTAACCCAAAAAAGAGAATGGCACGAATCTTTTTGAAGAACATAATTAGGAAGCAAAACTCAAACAAACATGCATTTGAACTTAATTCTCAAAAAATGTAGTATCAAAATATATAAGTGAAATAAAAAAAACCTCTTCTTTTTCTTCTTTTTTTTTTCTTTTTGGGTACAGTAGGAATTAGCTAAAAGAATTGTTTATTTGTTTGCACTATTCGAGAGGCAGGTTTTTGCACACTTTTGTCTCTATTGTTTTCAAAAATTTTATTTCACACTTGAAGCTTCATTTCTCTTGTATTTTAGTCCCCCGTAGTTCAAAGGGGTAAGAGAAGAGTCGCTAGAAAAAAGAGAAGAGAGAAAGCTTTCGATCAAGTCCGTTTCGGTCATAAAAAAATATCAAACTTGCTATGATTTGACCCTTTAATAATATCAAAAATGATAGATTGAGATCCTAGAAGTTTGCTTTGATTTCATTTTATGTTTTTTGGTTGACTAAAGTATCTCTGGTGATTAGAAATAGGTTTATGAGGGTTTCTATAATATTGTTTTTAAGTGTGTGTGTGTGTTTTTTTTTTTTAATGAAAACATGTGTCATAACCCAATTTTTGACCATTTTATTTTAATTATTATTATTATTTTATTTACTGAAAAGAAAAAAAATGATGAAAAAAAATAATAATGTTGGAAAAACAAGTAAATGAAGAATGAATTAAAATTTGGGTTAAAGGCAAAATGATTGGAAGTTTTGTGGTTTAATTAAACTTTGGGATTAATCTAATTAAACTTGAAATTAATTTAATTAATCCAATTAAGGGTTTAATTGGAGAATTGATAAATTTTTAGACTTAATTAAGCTTGAAATTAATTTAATTCATCCAATCAAGGGTTTAATTGGAGGATTGATAAGTTTTGAGACTTAATTAAGCTTGGAATTAATTTAATTAATCCAATCAGGGGCTTAATTGGAGAATTGATAAGTTTTAGACTTAATTGGACTTTGGATTTAATTAAATTAATGAAATCAGGGACTTAATTAAAGAAATAGCAAAGTTTGGGGTTAATTGGGGACACGATTGCAGCAGATTAAAGTCCAAGGACTAACTTGTAAAAGACACCGAAATTCAGGGATCCAATTACAATTTAACTAGGGGCTTAATTACAAAACTTTCCAAACTTCAAGGGCCAAAATGCATATAGCTGTGAATACCGAAATGGCACCGTTTCTCGTTACTGTTCATCTTCCTCACCCGACCGAAACGGACGCCCACCGCCGCACAGCCATTACTTCTGTAATTATCACACTTTATGGTTGGAAGAAACGGCATTGTTTTCTCTGGCTACAAAAGCCATAGAACGACTGAGCACAAAAAAAAACGGGGGAAGGGAACTGGAAAAAAAGGAGCAGGAGAAAAAAGAAAATCTAGAAAAACACAGAAAAAAAACCCAGTACACAGAGCATAAAGAAAGACAAACGCAAGCAGGAAACCGAGGAGACACAAAGAATAAACACAGACGAAGGAAGAAGAAAATAGAGAGGGGGGGCCGAGACCAAGAGAAAAATAGGGCAAACCAACACAGAAAACAGGGAAGCAAAACAAAAAAAAACAAAGAAGAAATCGAAGGAACAAGCAAACACAGACATAACAAAAAGAGAAGAACGAATTCGCAGAATAACAAGAATGAAGAAGGGCGAAGGAGAAAGGCGCTCAGCAGACCAAGTCAGTAACCTTTTCTTCTTGCATTATTTCGTTTGATTAGCATTTGCACTGTGCAAGTGAATTTTAATTCACTTGCACAGTGTAGCAACACGCGTGCGTTAGCGCACGCGTGTTGCTCAGCCCAGCCAGGTCACTGGCTTGGGCCAGTGACCTGGCCGGGCTGGCTGGGCCTAGCCCAGCCCATGTGGGCTGAGCTGGGCCCAGCCCAAAAAAATATATGCCGGGTCGGGCCGGGCCCAGCCAAAAAAATAAAAAAAATAAAATGTGTATGCATGAATAACAATAATATAGATTTATTGGTTTATTCACTGATGTCAGAATCATGAATAAAAATACTGGTTTAAATTTATATTATTCATTGTATTTTATTTTTATTTAGCAAGAAAAAAATAAAATTGTGCATGTGTAAAAATAAATTTATTTTGTTTGTTTATTCACTAACACCAGAGTCAGGAATATAAAATACTGATTTAAATTTATTTTGTTTTTATAGCTACGTAATATTTATCAACGCCAGAGTTGGAAGTATCCGTAGTTGAATATTCATTGGCGCCAGAGTCAGGAATATTATAAGCAAATTATCATAGCAAAAACTAATAAACATTTAGCAATAAGACAAAACCAGCAATGCAGTTTGCCTCAGGCAGAACTTTTAAGGGGTGATAATATCTTCCCTTTTACGTAACCAGTCCTGAACCATAGAATCTCTGTTGACCAGTTAGGGTTCCTAGTGACCATAATACTAGGTGGCGACTCCTTAAATAAGACCTTTTTCCTAAAAGAACAAGATGCCAGATATCTGTTCTTTTTCCATAAATCAAGAAATTATTTTTAGGGCCGCCGCGATGTCGGGTGCGCAACATGTTCATAATTGAATTTGAAAATTCAAAAACTCAAACATTGAGTTTTAGGTGACCAGAAATTATTGCAAGGAACGACATGTCATTCACTTCATTTCTAAAACAATTGCCAAGCTTGCTTGGGTTTTTCTTTTTAAAGGCTAGGCACGTCGACATGACGCCTAGCGCTTTTGTTTTTAAAAGCTAGGCGAGCATGCTTAGCCTTCCAAACCCGAACATGTCTGGCTTCATCCACTTGGTCTAACACCTTTTTATGAGGGTTTCTATAATGTTGTTTTTTAGTGTGTTTTATTTTTTATGAAAACATGTTCATAATTGAGTTTGAAAATTCAAAAACTCAAACATTGATTTTTAGGTGATCAAAAATTATTGCAAGGAACGACATGTCATTCACTCCGTTTCTAAAACAATTGCCAAGCTTGCTTGGGTTTTTCTTTTTAAAGGCTAGGCACGTCGACATGATGCCTAGCGCTTTTGTTTTCAAAAGCTAGGCGTACATGCTTAGCCTTCCAAACCTGAACATGTCTAGCTTCATCCACTTGGTCCAACACCTTTCTTTCTTTCTTTTTTATAATTTTATATTTTAAAATAAAATAATTACAATAAAATTATATATATATATATATATATATATATATATATATGATTATGCCATTCTTTTTAAATAAGACTTGATAATGTTTATGATAATATTAGCAATTATTTTATGAATAATTATATATGAACCTAATATGCTCTTAAAAATAAATTTCACTTGGATATTAAACAAAAATATAGTTTTCTTGATTTAATTAGTATTTTAATTTTTCATACAATCATATAAAAGTTACAATACATGATATTTTTGTTTCTTGATTGAAACTTGATTTTTGAATCATGGTTAGTTTTTATTTAAAAAATCATGCTTCTAATAAAAAGATATTATTAATAAAAATATATATGTTGCGTGAAAAAAATGCATAAATAAGAAAAGAAAAATTTGACAAAAAAAATACATGTTCTCCTCTAGAATCTAAATCATTATAATTTTTTTGAATGCTTATTTTAATTACTATATAATTAAATAAGAATGGATTGTAATCATATTTTAAAAACCATTAAAAAATCTTTATTTTATAATAAAAACATAAAAAAATGCTCTAAATTTAAAAATTCCACCTAGTATTATAGGTTGAAATTTGAATATAATTTTAGTATTATGATTTTTTATATAGTTTTATCAAATCAATTATTCTTTTAATTTTTAAATAATTTAATAAAAAAATAGATTTTAAAAATGTCTTTTTTTTTATTATTGTGGGGTGTCCGGACCAGCTTGCGCGCACCACGACTATTTCTCACGGCCCACTGAACATCCTGCAAGCCCAGTGAGCAGGTAAGGCACCGTGGGGGTGACAGGCGTGTACATAGAGGATCGAACTCGGGACGGGGGCGGAACAAGTCACACGATTGACCACTGAGCTAGACCCTCAAGTGCATTTTTTAAAAATGTCTTGCAACGTCACGTGGATGCATTAAGAAGTGGGTTATGGACATTGTCCATAAGTATGAATTGGATGTAAAATAGGCTTTGTAAGTTTGATTTGATCTTGAGAGGTTTCGAGGTAGATAAAAATGGGTAAAAACGATGGTTTAAAAGTATCATTTGAAGCCCTTTAGGTTAAAACAATTGTACACATGGTATATATGGGTAGTGTTTAACTACTATCCCAAAAAAAAAAAAGATAAAAATAGTAAAAACTTGAAAAAGAAAAGATAAAAATAGTAAAAACTACGGAAATTAGACAGAAAAAAAAAAAAGACGGAGGCATAATTGTGTTTGATAATAATATATAAGACAACATGATTGTCTTTGTATCCTTTTTTGTTATGGTAAACAAAACATGATAAAATATAAAACAATAATTTATTTTGACCTTAACATGTATTGTTGTGATAAAATATAAAACAATAATTTATTTTGACCTTAACATGTATTGTTGTCAAACTCACATATTTTAAAAAAATAATTAGATATTATTATTTTTTACTTTAGTTTATATTGAGTGTTGAAATTAATAATAATATAATAATTACCTTGATTATAGAACTCAGACTTGATAGGTTGGCTCAAGGCCTGAACTGGTTCGAGTTTAAGAAAAAATAAAAAAAAAAGATTAACTTAACCTTATCTAATCAAAAACCTAGGTCAACCCGGCACAAAATACATGTCAAAAACCTATTAACTTTATTGAAAAGAATTGGTCAAAATAAGGTTGCTTTGATTTTTTTAAAAAAAAATTGGGTCAGCCAAGTTGAACATCCTAACCCGTGACCTAAATTTTATCTTGGGTTGACTCTTGAGTTGAATTTTAAAACTATGATAACAACCATTTTTATTCATATATTGACTCGGGTCAACCCGTGTTGACCCTCTTGACTTATGACTTGGATCTTGTCCCGGTCAACCCTTAAGTTGGGTTTTAAAACTATGATAATAACAATTTTTATTCTTACATATACCCAAGTTAACCCTCCGGATTCATTACCTGGGTTTTACCCCGGGTTAACTCCTGAATCAAGTGTTAAAACTATGATAATAACCATTTTTATTTTGTATTAGCCCTCCCGATACGTGACTCGAGTTTTACCTCAGATTAATTCCCTAGTTGGGTTTTAAAACTATGATAATAATTATGTTTTGTATTTTCATTGACCTGAGTCAACGATCAATCTAACTTGTAACTTGAGCCTTATAACATGTAGATCCCTAAATTGAGTTTTAAAACTATCATAATAACCAATTATGAGTAGTGACCCAGGTTTTACCTCGAATCGACTCCCGAGTTGAGTTTCAAAACTATAATAATAACCAATCATGAGTAGTGACCCAGGTTTTACTTCGAATCGACTCCCGAGTTGAGTTTCAAAACTATAATAATAACCAATCATGAGTAGTAACCCAGGTTTTACCTCGAATCGACTCCCGAGTTGAGTTTCAAAACTATAATAATAACCAATCATGAGTAGTGACCCAGGTTTTACCTCGAATCGACTCCCGAGTTGAGTTTCAAAACTATAATAATAACCATTTTTATATATACAAGCCTTAGTTGAAAATTTTTGAAATTGAGAGTTTTTACAATGATATTTTAAGAATAAAAATAATAAATATTATCTCTATAAATATATTTTCTCTATATCTTTTTTTTAAGACATATTTTTATATATATTTTTTAATTAAATATATTTTTATCTTTATTATCTTTTTCTTTAATGTTTCAAATAATAACCAAATGTTATCATTGTGTTTTTCATGTCCAAAAATATCAGGAGCTAATTTTCCAACAATCTTACCGTTATTTATAAATCTTTATTTTATAATAAAACATCCAAATAAAACTCACTCTCAATTTATGAAGCCCTTAGGTTGAAATTTGAACATAAATCTAATTTTGTGACAGTTCCTTTACTAATTAAATAAATTAATTATAACTTCTTTGATATAATAGTAATGATTATTATATTTTTTATTTAAAAATATATCAAAATAATTTTTTTATTTTTTAAATTTATTTTTAATATTAACATATAAAAACCATAAAAACACAAAAAATATAATTTTAAAAAAATAACCTTTTTAAAAGCAATGTAAAATTAAACGAGCCCATGCCGAAACAAAGAATGAAAGAACGAGAGCATGAGATCCAGGCCATAGTTTTGAAATTCGGTCTGACGAGTCGACTCAGGACCCGGCCAATCTAGAGTGAAACCGGGTCAGGTTAATGAAAAAATAAAAAAATTCATAACTCGGTGTGACCCGACGGGTGGACCCGGCAAAACCCGGTCAAAAACCTGGTTGCAACCCGTTGACTTTTGTTTAGTTTTTTTTTTTATACTAAAACGATGCTGTTTTGAATTTTTTTTAAAATAAAAACTAACCCGACCGATCTAGTAATTCGATCAAAAACTAAAACCTGAATCTTATCTTAAACCAAACCGGATTTAAAAACTACATGTACAGCGATGGCAAGGGTGGAACCCAATTACATGTACATATAATTAAAGCAGAGCTGTTCTTAATTGAAATGGCTAGTTCGTAAAAAATAACGTGGCAGTTTTTTTGTGGAGGTAGCGTAGTTGTAATTAATGGACTCAGGTAGTTACTGCTGCACCATAAAATTCATTGACTTGTGAAGCCTAGCCCAAGCATGGGCATGGGCATGGGCTTAGGATGCCCCCCTTAAATACGTTTCTTTAAATATTTTTGTGTTTTATGATTTTTTTACTATGTTTTTATTTTTTAAGCAACCTTGCAGTGTTATTTGTATTGTTTTTTTTTTAGTAAAGTACATTTTTTTAATTATTTGTAAAATTAATTCTTACTTTCAATCTCTCTCATGATACCTTACAGTAGTAATATTATTTGTTCCATATCTTTAAAGTTATTTTTAATATGAAATATCTTTCTTTGAAGATGGATAGTTTTCAAAATATTTATAATAACAGAAATTTATTTCCTTGGAATGAAATTGATTTTAGAAACAAAAAATATTTATTTAAAAATTTTAACTCTTAATAATTTAGGTGTAATTAAAAAAATATATTTTGTTGTTCTTAAACTATTAAAAAAATTAAGTCAAAACTAATTGAACAATGCTTAAAAGTTTCTCTTTAGTATAAAAATTCATCGTTTGATATTGTGGTGATAGTTGCTTTTTATTTTAATACATAGAAATAATTTTTTATTTTTTAAAATTTATTTTTAATATTAGTATATCAACATGATCTGAAAACACCAAAAAAAATTTAATTTGAAGCAAAGAAAAAAAATAAAAAATAATTTAAAAAAACATTTTTAAAATGCAAAAAAAATTAAATTTTTTTTAAATATTTTTAAAATATGAAAACAAATGAGTGTTTGATTAGGTTTGGAATGGTATACAAGATAGAAAAAACAAGAAATATGAGATAAGACATTGGGAACAAGACTAATTTCTGTTTGTTTGATGAAAAAAACATAGTTCCGTGTAATTATAGAGGACACGACAATATGAAATACATATAATGTCTAATTTACTCTTGTACGTAGGCTTGTGCATGGATGCTTAGAATATAAATTTAGAGAATCTTTTAAGATTTAGATATGTTTTTTTAACTTGTCTTAATATTTTTTCTTATCATAGTTTTTCAATGAATTTAAATATAAAAAAACACACAAATAAATAAATACTTTTTTAATTAATCTTTTTCAATTTTAGTTTAATAATATGATAGTATGGAAATTTAATAACATAAAAAAATCGTAAGGAAGTATAAATAAAAAAAAATTATGTTTTGTGTTACTGTATGCATAATATAAATAAAACAAAACTAACTAAAAAAATATATATATAAGAAAATGGAAGCTTAAGCCTATACGTGCTCGGGCTCTATCTGGGTGTACCTAGCTCAAGTCCAATCATATTTATTTATTTATTTATTTATAATTCAATGGACGATGAACCTCGGCTTAGAGTTGAGCCCAAACTTGCTTGGGTTTTGTCTGGACATGTTCAGGCATGCATATTCTCTTTTTCAAAAATTCATAGGTAGACGATGGACGTTCTGCATTATCTTCTCTAGAGCTCACCGGAATATGGACAAGTTCTCTAGATTCCGGCAAGTTGATGGATATAATGTTAAAAGTTGTGATTTTTTTTTTTGTACATGAAAACAATCACTGAAGCCTTCTAAACACAAATCTAAAGACAAAAATCATTTTTAAATAAGAAGTTCAGCATAAAAATCAAATCAGCTTATCCCCCTGTTCCAGTGATTAAAAAATGGTTCAAAATTTTGATGTCTAATATACTTATATTATTCTATCTTTTTAATATCTTACTCTTAATCTTTTATACATGTTTATATCATATAATAACTTACTTAACTTATTTTATACTTAATAATGCTATGGACACAAATAAGCTAAATGAAATGTTTTTAGCATAATTTCAAGAAAATAAACTAAAAATAACAAATTAATAGAGCTTAAAAGTTCAACTCTTAAATACATTAGGAATCCAACTTGAACAAAGAATCTTGGAGGGATTAGGATTTTTCAGAGTATAAATCAAGTGTATGAAGGTACAAAGAAGCTTAGAAGAAAATGTGGCATAACATTGGGTTAAAATTTATAAATTTATTATTTAAAATAATAAAAATTTATAATAACATAACAAATAAAATGATAAAATTATAAAAAAAGTTTAGTGATCGGAATAAAAAATAAAAAAGACAGCATTGTTCAGTTGAATGTGCCTTCCATAGTGGATTCAGAGAGAGTTCACAGACATGCATGGAGCCCTTTAGTGTATCACTGTAATAACGCAAACATGTAACATCCGGACCATTGAAAAGTTGTTTTCGTCACATGTGATCCATAAATATCGAAGGTATTGAAAGAATCAAGGGAAAGGCAGTTTAGAATTTTTCCAGAGGACATGGAATCATTAAGATAATGACCCAACAAAAAGCATAGGGAACTCCGAATATCCTCAAAATATGTTATTAGGATTCGATTTCTGTAGCGAATAAATTGTCTTCTGACTACAGACTTTCAGTTGCAACTCATTAGCTGATTAATGTCACAAACCTCTATGACCACCTTTTCAAGTGATAGCAACACAAGACAAGATGCCCGAGGATTGCTTGACACAGACAAACACGGCAAAATGCTTGATAACATGCACATGAAAATATCCAAAGGAATTGTTAAAATTCAGTGCTCATTCGTTCAAATAATAATCTCGTTTTGGTATAGCATTGCTAATCATGTTTAAGTTATGCAGCATGGCCGACCACAGCTTACATCATACAATCAAAGATGAACTTACCGGAATTACAGAGGGAAAAAAAAGGTATCAATGATGATGATACAAGTAAAGAACAGAGTGCCTACTCCCATCCAAGTTTTAATTTGGGAGAGGCAAACAATCACATCTGGATGACGTAAACTCCAAAATGTAAAGTTTTGAGAGTATTAGCTGCCCCTTGTTGGTCCCCTTTAACACTGGGTCAATATCTCAGCCCCGTCTTTTGTGATTAGAATGGTGTGCTCGAACTGTGCTGATAGGCTTCCATCTTCGGTTACAACTGTCCAGTTATCATCCCACATTACAGGGTTAACGCTACCAATTGTCAACATGGGTTCTGCATTAATGCAACAATTGGTGAGTGAGAAAGGAGGGAGGTCAGTCATTTACCATATACAATCGTTCACAAGAAAAGAAAAGGAAGCTACAACTTCCAAGTGATTCCATTTGTACATGTGAGACTAGCAGTTGAAGTTGCTAGTGCTGGAACTAATGGATGTGAGTACAAATCCATGCGAAGCAATTAACAACAGAAATTTAATTCATAAATTTAATTCATACTATAAAGTATCGAACACCTCCCCAGAAAAAAAATTTATCAACAGAGATACTAAATGTTTTCATCCCTCCAAATTTCATTAGATTCTCCATTCCTTGGAGCTGCAATATTACCACTTTTGCTTTGATTAGAAAACTTTAATCCATCGGGACATTTTCATATCACATGCATACAAATTAATGAAGCCCGTAAGGTAAATTTCACATGTAAATACCGATAGTGAAGGTCTGATTCAACATCATGCGCCCACCATCATTGTTTCCTGAAAAGAACATAACATTGTTAGCGTTAAAGAATATTAATATTATCTTTTGGAAAGAATAAAAATTGCATTAATGCTGGCATCTGGGAGAAAAAGAGAAATAGGAAAAATTGTTTATTGCGATCATGTAGGCAAGGCTCAGTCTAATAGGAAATGTTTCTGTATCTCTATCTGCAATTACATTAAGAATAGTACTCAAGGTACCAGATTACTATATTGGTGCACAACTAGTTCTTTAAACAACTTATCACAAGTTGGCCTTTCATCTTTACTACATTTCAGCATTCTATGCAGATTGCAATTTCATTCATTCCATGGTCAATAAAATAACATGAGAACCTGCAGCTCTTTTATGTTTAGCAAACTTCAGTGCATCTAGCAGATCAAATTGTGTGAGTGTCCCTTGCTCATCTTTTTCAATACTTCCAAATTCTCATTTTCATTCTGAAACATCTAGACATTGTGGAGGATTTGATATACAATCATGCAGAATGGCACAAAAGGATCCATGTACAGCTGACCCCAACTAGTTTGGGATTGAGGCTTGGTTGTACCAAATCCCAGAACCTAACGAGTGAAAGGGTGAACACAAGGGGACACCAAGCTATTATTAAAACCACATAATATGTGAAATGAAATAATAGAGGAGAGTTCGAAGTCAGGTCGATTACTGAAGTGCTGAACAACAGGATCGGCATGGAATACACGTCCAACACCATGGCCAACAAAATGTCGGACAACACCGTAAGAATATTTATCTGCATGGTCACTTGAGAAAACATAATCATGAGTGAGTATCAGATCGAAACTGAAATGTTTTTGTTTGTTTGTGTGTGAGGGAGCATGGTCATGAGAGAGCGCGCGTTTTTGTGTGACACACATATACAAGCTAAAGATTTTGATGCTGCTTGGTAACTAGAGATGAAAAGATTCCCTTGGAAGTCAGAAAAAAATATTGAAGAGATTTTAAACTTCCTCAAATATGTAGGGCATAGTTTTCAAGTTCGTCATAAAGTTGATAAAATTATATATATATATATATATATATATAATGAATCTTACATTCCCACCACAGTTGTACAGGAGAGAAGATGATGAAAATGCAAAACTGAGTAAATAATATAGCAGGTTCCTTACTGTATTGTTTTGCCAATTTTCTTGTACTC
>Ga0325414_1006052_pt1 | contig 12806 bp, 4 predicted proteins | sample PopdelMetagenome_8_FD_206183 | JGI IMG/M metagenome (GOLD analysis project Ga0325414, IMG submission 206183) | Populus deltoides microbial communities from Bellville, Georgia, United States - Leaf-PdKOR-R3 | ecosystem: Host-associated > Plants > Phyllosphere > Phylloplane/Leaf | place: USA... | reverse complement strand
AGGATGAAGGGACACCATTTTCAGTTAGAAAATATATGGGTTAATAAATTTCAGGAGAAGGTTCGCCTTCTAATGTGAGCAGATATGAAGAAGATTCTGATTTCCTCACTGGGATACACCTTTCTTTGAAATTGTTTTCCCACCACCAATCATTTGTAAGGACTATGGACATCACCTATCTCCACATTGGTATGATATTGTCCACTTTGAGTCTAAACCCTTATGGATTTGCTCTTGGGCTATACCCAAAAGGTCTCATACCAATGGAGATATTTGTCTATTCTTATATACCCATGATCCTCCCCACTTCTAGCCAATGTGGGACTTTCGTCGTATACCCAACATCATTCAATTCTCAAACATCTATGATTCTTTCGACATTATATACATGAATCAATCATTAATCATCGTGGGTTCTAAATAAGTTGCTGGGCCTCAGGCTGCCTTTCCCCAGATTCTTATGCGCTTCTCAGCTTGCAAAACCTGCAATATTTAGCAAATCTGTTAATCCTGCAAGAAATGGTTGACAATTATACCAAAAGGAAAGGAAATGCTAGAAGATGAAGCACGTTTCTTAGGTTGATTAATTTATCATCCCTGCATTCCAATCTTGTGCTTCTGCAGGCTGCAGCTTCTAACGGAGCAAACAAATTCTTAAAGGAACAGTGCCCGCTCGGACAAAGATGAAATCCGAATATGATTACACATATCCATATGTATTATTCTTATTCTTTTATATTGTATATTTTTTGAATAATTGATTTCTTAACATATCTTTTTGTTGGATTTCTATTTTGATTACTTATATTTAAATATGTAAGAGAGTTGTGATAAGATTCAACATTTAAATGAACTTAATATTAATTATTTCATGTATTTTAAAATAAAAATTGATTTTAAAAAGCACATTACACCACAATTTTAAACTTTTAAATGCACTTATATAGTTAGAGTTGAATTGTACAATTTATTATTATTTTCAACCGTAAAAAAATTGCGTTGATAGATACTAGTATATTGTTCACATATCTCTCTATCAAAAGAAAAATTACATTATTTACACTCCAAAAAAATTATAGTTCTAGTCAAATTAAAGTATATAATTTAATGAAATTCAGACCAACATTAACATCACAAATACCATGTACTAATTGACTTAGTTTGTAAAATTACTATGAATTTTTCCAATAAATCAAATATATGGGGATCTGAATTTCATGAACTAAAAGAAAATTTCATTTGTATGATCTTTCTTTTGATTGAAGAAAAAAAAGACAAGAAAATCAAGTTGGGGTGGTGGACCGGCGGTTGTAACGAGTAGCGGCGAATAGTAAGCGCACAAAAGGAGGACTTCAGTGTAGTGACAAAAAGGTTTTAGTAGAATTTCTTAAGGCAGATTGAGGTTGATTCCTGGAAACGCGGCTGTCTCCGCCGAATCCATGTGCGCGTTACTGGTTTGGTTTGTTCGGGCATAAATGTAGAAACTTGGTCACGCACTCGCTTTTTACTACGTACAATCTTTCTAGAAAACATTTTATGAAAAATAATAAGGGATTTAGTTTTTTTTAATGGTATTTTCAAAAATTTTGAGAACCAAAATATAAAATATATTTAATATTCATTACTGTAATGAAATTTCAATGTTTTTAAATATATGTAAATATAACTAGATTATACTATTGATCAGATTAAATTGTTTAATGTAAAAACCTATTTCAATGTTGCTAACATGTTTTATAATAAAAAATATTTTTAATTATATAAAAATTAATTTAATATAACTCAATTAATTTTACGGATCTAATAATAATAAATCAAAGTTTTAGGTTTACTGGCAAGATGATGGTAAAACCCCTAATCTGTCTCCATGTAAAAACGACTCGAGCCCCCTTTCTACCTCAGCAATCTGCAACTGCGAAGACAAATGGAACATGACGTACAGTACAGTGGCCATCAGTAGATGGTATATCCTTAACAAGAACACACCACCACAGGAAGGATCCAGCGAGTGTCCAAAGAAATAATGTCTTAAAATAAACCATTTGAGACCAAGTTGTCCTGTTTCAAGTCAAAAAGGGTCCAGAAGAGCAATGTCAAAGACTTTAATGCAAGATAGAATTGTATCGTTGCCTGTCGGCCGGAGGAGGCCCGATTTTCAAGTCAAGTAAGGAGGCTATTTTTTTTTCTATCTATTTATTTATTTATTAAGCTCAAATACTTCTTGGAGGAGTTGATCCCGTTTTGCAGGTGCAGGGAACTTATTACCACTGAACCAAAGGCCCATTGGTTTTATAAACTATTATTGATATTCTTGATATTTTGATAATGAAGCATCGACTTCGCCGAATCCATAGTCACCAATCTTACAATGACTTGGTATTAACATCATAACCTTAGTTGTCCCTCCTTTGGGAACTAAATATCCAACCATATCATTGCTATGATCATAAGAACTATGTACAATGACTTGGTATTTTCTTTGTCAGTTTTTATGAATATGAACTTTTAAGTTCTATTGTTAATTGAATTAGTTTGAACCCGTAAATGGAAAAGCTTTCTTGTTCATGCGATCCTCAAAGCTGCTTATGTGGCAAAACTGGTGTTTTGTTTTTTGTTTTTTTTTGGCAAAAACAACCCTATTTCAAGAAATAAGCATAAAACAACCCTATTTCAAGAATTAAGATTTCAAACTACGTACCCTAATCTTTATTCGCCATTCACTTTATGCCTAACATTTTGCAATCATACACTTCTTCGATTATCACAGCAAAAAAAATAATAATAAAAAACAACACGCGTGCTATATATGTTTTGCTTAGAAATTACCTTCTTGATGAAAAATGGAGTCGTCGTCCACATGCAAAGCCGACCAGCTAGTCTTGGGCTTCATTCTTCGCTGAATATCTTTTATATAAATATATATATAACAACTTGTTGCTACTATACATGCACTTGTACTTTTCAAAGTTGTCTTATTCAATAATACAAAGGAGTGGACACGGAGATCAATTAATAATGTCGTCTTGTGCGCATGTGAACTTTCAAGGTCAGTTCCCTTCCAAAGCTGCTAATATCATGCATGGCGCCTATAAATAAGAGTGGCAGCGAAGAGGCAATGACAAACACAAATATTTCAAACATGAAAGCCTTTCTTGTGATCATATGCATTCTCTTAGCAGCCATCGTCTTCTCTCCCTCATCCACTTGCACTGCGCGAGAATTACTGGGCGGGAAAGGTGAAAAACCTGTTTCTGTTTGCTTTTATTTAATTTAAGATAATTAAGCAGCTCTCATATGTGTTTTCTGTGTTTGTGTATGATCTTGCATGCATATATTTTAGGACCATGACTTAATTGATGCTATAAATTAATTAAGATGCTATTTGTTATCGCAGAGCATTTAATATTTATTTCTTTTTCGTCGAACAATATAAATGTTTTCAGATCCAAGCACGGGATTTGGCCCCGCCAATTCAAGACCTTCATGCGGTCGTAGCAAACGAAATTGCCTCCCTAATTCAAAGCCAGGACCGACTAAACCAAAAAAACGTTGTCAATCTCCTGTCGAGCAATCTGACTGTGACCCAAATTGAAGATTGAAGGCGAGCAACGTTGTATGCGTTCTTAAGAGTGACAACAGCTAGTCATGTCATGTGTGTGTATGCTATTTTCATTCGAGTCGAACTATATATATATATATATTTATGTAAGAAAAATAAATTAACTTCCAGCATCATGATCGGGTTTTGATTTTTCTTGGTTTTGATTCCATGAAATTGTGTAATCTTTGTTGAAGTTTATGCAAAATAAATAAAGAGCTTGCTATCTTCTCTTCTATGATGCTCATATGCCTTTGCTTTTATATATATGTATTATGTTAGGACTAATAAAATTAATATTATGAACTGAATATTAATTTTTGTCTGGAATGTCGCGATTAACTTTATATCAACAAATAAAAAGCTGACCTTTAATGCTATCTCATCATAAACCCATGAGCACAAATATTTACATATAGGCTCGCGCGAAAAACCACAGTGCTAGAGAGAGTATGGGATTTTTTTTTTAATTAGAAACTGGCCACTAAAGCTGCTCTTGTCATAGCAGGTTGTTCTTGTATCTTTCTCTTCAATTGGCTTTCCCTTTTGGTGTTTAATAATATGATCCCTGACTTGCCAATAAATCAAAGACAGATCTAAATTTCAGAAACTAAAAGGCATATGCAACTACTCTTGGAGTGTGTGGAGAGATTTTCGATATGGCCCAATAACTACAAATTAAATTAAAAACTAAAAAAAGCAAAGAGAAGGTTGTGACAAGGAAGATTTGTGTTAACGATCAATATCATAACATACTTAGGAGAATATTCTGTCTGTGCAATTCTAGCATTCATGAGATGTTAATAAAAAAAAACGAAAAATATACTGAAAAATTGTTCATTCCTGCAGGTTCGTTTCTTGAAGTCAAATATATATATCATGTCTTCCAATGGATTTCTGATAAAAATATACTTTTTAAATAACTAGTTTTGAAACCCAAATTAAAACTCAAAAAATAATTTCTTAATCAAAAGTTTTTTTTTTTTGTAAGAGATTCCATTTTAATGAAAAAAAAGGAAAGGGGGGTGGTAATTTCGAATGTTGTAGGAGATTGAATCAGGAAACGTAAAAAAAAAAGATGATAAAATAAAGAAAAAAGATAATGCTATGATTTACATTACAAGAGAAAAACACGACGAACTGTTAATTTTGTATCTTGAGCAGTATGTGTACCAGGTTATTTATACGTAAGTAAGCTATACACCTAACTAGAAAATAGAATATTCATAGTTTCTAAATTAATAGTGTAGGAATAATTAGAACTACGTACCCAAACAGAAACACTGGTTAAATTAGTTTGTATTGCTGGTGTAGTAGGTTTGATGATAAAATAATTAAGGGTTATTGATAAAATAATTAGTTTGTGTTGCTGGTGTATTGTTTAATAGACTTATTAAAATTAATCTTGATTTTATACCTATAATGACAATTAACAACACTTTTATAGAAGATAGAGAAATCAAGTTTCAAATATCTGTTTTTTTGTAAAACAGAAAGTTCATCATCCATACTAGATTTTGCAGAAATGAAAGGCAAAATATTATTCCAAAGAAAAATTTCTTTAGTGGAAGATAAAATATCAAAACAGTTGGATCCGCAAAAATTGTGTTTGAAATTAAACATATTATTTTATAAAACTAGCTCTGATACTATTTTAAAATAATTCAATCAACACAAAAATAAATACGAACATTAAAAAAAAGAGGCTAAAATTCTCCTCAATTCATTTATCTAAAAGTTTTTCCTTTAACATAAATACAAAATACTTACATATAAATTAAACTAAAAATATTATTCTACCTTTAATAAATAAAATAAAATAAATATATTATTTAACAGTAATGTCCACACCTTCTACTTCTGGCTTAACAAAGGTTCAATGTTCGACGGACCCTTCCCCTTCTTTAACAAAGACTTGACTTGGAGCCAACGCAGCCAGGAAGGATCCAGCGAGTGTCCAAAGAAATAATGTCTTAAAATAAACCATTTGAGACCAAGTTGTCCTGTTTCAAGTCAAAAAGGGTCCAGCAGAGCAATGCCAAAGACTTTAATGCAAGATAGAATTGTATCGTTGCCTGTCGGCCGGAGGAGGCCCGATTTTCAAGTCAAGTAAGGAGGCTTTTTTTTTCTATCTATTTATTTATTTATTAAGCTCAAATACTTCTTGGAGGAGTTGATCCCGTTTTGCAGGTGCAAGGAACTTATTACCACTGAACCAAAGGCCCATTGGTTTTATAAACTATTATTGATATTCTTGATATTTTGATAATGAAGCATCGACTTCGCCGAATCCATAGTCACCAATCTTACAATGACTTGGTATTAACATCATAACCTTAGTTGTCCCTCCTTTGGGAACTAAATATCCAACCATATCATTGCTATGATCATAAGAACTATGTACAATGACTTGGTATTTTCTTTGTCAGTTTTTATGAATATGAACTTTTAAGTTCTATTGTTAATTGAATTAGTTTGAACCCGTAAATGGAAAAGCTTTCTTGTTCATGCGATCCTCAAAGCTGCTTATGTGGCAAAACTGGTGTTTTGTTTTTTGTTTTTTTTTGGCAAAAACAACCCTATTTCAAGAAATAAGCATAAAACAACCCTATTTCAAGAATTAAGATTTCAAACTACGTACCCTAATCTTTATTCGCCATTCACTTTATGCCTAACATTTTGCAATCATACACTTCTTCGATTATCACAGCAAAAAAAATAATAATAAAAAACAACACGCGTGCTATATATGTTTTGCTTAGAAATTACCTTCTTGATGAAAAATGGAGTCGTCGTCCACATGCAAAGCCGACCAGCTAGTCTTGGGCTTCATTCTTCGCTGAATATCTTTTATATAAATATATATATAACAACTTGTTGCTACTATACATGCACTTGTACTTTTCAAAGTTGTCTTATTCAATAATACAAAGGAGTGGACACGGAGATCAATTAATAATGTCGTCTTGTGCGCATGTGAACTTTCAAGGTCAGTTCCCTTCCAAAGCTGCTAATATCATGCATGGCGCCTATAAATAAGAGTGGCAGCGAAGAGGCAATGACAAACACAAATATTTCAAACATGAAAGCCTTTCTTGTGATCATATGCATTCTCTTAGCAGCCATCGTCTTCTCTCCCTCATCCACTTGCACTGCGCGAGAATTACTGGGCGGGAAAGGTGAAAAACCTGTTTCTGTTTGCTTTTATTTAATTTAAGATAATTAAGCAGCTCATCATATGTATGTTCTCTGTTTGTGTATGATCTTGCATGCAAACATTTTAGGACCATGACTTAATTAATGCTATAAATTAATTAAGATGCTAGCTGTTTGTTATCGCAGGGCATTTATTTATTTCTTTTTCGTGGAACAATTTAAATGTTTGCAGATCCAGGCACGGGATGGGCCCCCGCCACTTCAGGATCTCCATGCGGTGCTAATAAAAAAAAATGCCTCCCTAATCCAAATCCAGGACCGAATAAACCCAAAAAACGTCGTTGTGAATCTCCTATAGAGCAAACTGACTGTGACCCAAATTGAAGATTGAAGGCGAGCAAAGTTGCATGCGTTTTTAAGAGTGACAACAACTACTCATGTTATATATATGTGTGTGTGTGTGTGTGTGTGTGTGTGTCTGTGTGTGTGTGTTATATTTTGATTCCAGAACTATATATTTATGTAAGAAAAATAAATTAACTCCCCAGTACATGTTGACAACAACTTGCATCATGATAAGGTTTTGATTTTTCTTGGTTTTGATTCCATGAAGTTGTGTAATCTTTGTTGTAGTTTATGCAAAATAAATAAAGAGCTTAATTGGTCTAGCTGTCTTCTCTTTTATGATGCTCATATGCCTTAATTTGCTCATTATGTTATGTTAGGACTAATAAAATTAATATTATGAACTGAATATTAATTTTTGTCTGCAGTGTCACGATTAACTCTATATCAACAAATAAAAAGCTGGCCTTTAATTAATGCTCTCATCATAAACCCATAAGTACAAATATTTAAATATAGGCTCGCGTGAAAAACCATAGTGCTAGAGAGAGTATGGGATTTTTATTTTATTTTTAATTAGAAACTGGCCACTAAAATCAACAGCGCAGAAACCATGAACTGATTTTACTCCGGCTGCTCTTGTCATAGCAGCTTGTTCTTGTTTTTGGTGTTAATAATACGATCCCTGATCACTTACCAAAGAAAACTGTGAGCTAATTAATAAATCCCATTTCTAAAATTAGTTGACATATATATTTCCAATAAATCAGGGACAGATCTAAATTTCAAAAACTAAAAGGCATATGCAACTACTCTTGGAGTGTGTGGAGAGATTTTCGATATGGCCCAATAACTACAAATTAAATTAAAAACTAAAAAAAGCAAAGAGAAGGTTGTGACAAGGAAGATTTGTGTTAACGATCAATATCATAACATACTTAGGAGAATATTCTGTCTGTGCAATTCTAGCATTCATGAGATGTTAATAAAAAAAAAAGAGGGAAAAATACACCCGACCTTATCACTTGCGGCGTGGCATCACACCAGCAAAGCGATGGGTTTTAAGAGCCGAATTTGCTTTGCAGTATGTGATAATATATGGTAAGGTCCACACCTTCTACTTCTGGCTTAACAAAGGTTCAATGTTCGACGGACCCTTCCCCTTCTTTAATAAAGACTTGACATGGAGCCAGCGCAGCCAGGAAGGATCCAGCGAGTGTCCAAAGAAATAATGTCTTAAAATAAACCATTTGAGACCAACTTGTCCTGTTTCAAGTCAAAAAGGGTCCAGAAGAGCAAGGCCAAAGACTTTAATGCAAGATAGAATTGTATCGTTGCCTGTCGGCCGGAGGAGGCCTGATTTTCAAGTCAAGTAAGGAGGCTTTTTTTTTTTATCTATTTATTAAGCTCAAATACTTCTTGGAGGAGTTGATCCCGTTTTGCAGGTGCAAGGAACTTCTTACCACTGAACCAAAGGCCCATTGGTTTTATAAACTGTTGATTAACTTGTTTTCTTCTTAGTTACTTAGGCTTACTAGTTTTTTTTATCGAAAGTTTAGTGGTTTTATAATGATTTTCACCAAGAAAATTCCCTTTTTTACTTACAGAAAAAGGCATGTTTTATTTCCTATTCTTGAGTTCTTTTATAATAATTTGTTTTGAGGAGAAATTCATCTTATATTTTTTTAAAAATAAAAAAAATAAAGAAAACCTAAAAAAAAAAAAAAGGAAAGTTGGAAAGGGTTGGACAAGCTAGACGCAGGGGCCTTTGCTTTTAATGGTTACTTGAATTTATGTGAAAAAAATCTCAGTTGGCAAAAGGAAGCTTTTAATTAAGAAATTCCAGTTTTAATCAATTTACATCTTGTTTGGAAGTTCAATTAGAAAAAATGAAAATCTTTAAGGCAAATTGGCAATAACCGAGAAGCTGGATAGACATTTTCTGGATTCCCTCCCACTGCCTTACAAGCGTACAAGAAAAAAAAGAGAGACGACTTGCTACTGGTAATTAATATGCAGCCTTGGTGTTATTTATTTATTTATTATTTTATTCAATTAATTCAATTATTTATTTTTTTTTTACTATTATTGCTATTATTATTATTATTTAATCGGAACATCCCAATTAATAGGACAGCACACCAATTATAATATAGAAAAAACACGGTAATTTTATTTTTTGCAAAACTCCACTAAAAATTTTACTAAAATTTTGGCAAAGCATGTTCAATTCCAAAAAGTTTTAAGTTATCAAAAAATAGCATGTTACACTTTTATTAACCATTATTCAATCAAGACCCAATCATCATGGGCCTCAATTTCAACAACCCACATTAATGCAACTACAATTTATCAAACATTAATATAATAGAATTGAAATGTTAGATGGCACTAAATAAGTAAATAAATATAAGTGTAAAATATAAATACATAAAAGTATAGTTTAAGTTCATAAATTCAATTTAAATGATATTATTACAAATCAAGTGATGACAATTTGTTAAGATACAAAATACATAAACATTCACTTAAAACGACATCACAAAAGGATAGAAAGATTTAAAAATCATTCTTGTTGTGAGTGTGACGGACCTGAACCAAGTATAACATTGGATAATAAATATCATGAAAAACAATATTAACATTGGTAGTTAAGTGATTTATTCAAGATTAACACACATTCAAATTTCTTTACAATTCCTCACTTGATCCTTTTAGGATTTCTTTATCATGAATTCACAAACACTTTCCATTCCGCTCTTAATTTCCAGCCAATATCATGTATTAATACAGAAGGACAATTTCTCCAAGCAAGTGCCGATACCAATTCATTGGCATCATTAACTATCATTCACCGAATAGTCAAACAATCTTTTTCTTCCCAAAAACCTTGGGATTGTAATGCTTGTCGCAGTGTGCGGAGTCGCGGCGATCGCCCACCTACCTCATCATCATGTGTGGAGTGTTTATCTTGGAAAATATGGGAAGACAAGGAATTCTTGTCTTTTATCAGTGGAAAAAATGGAATGGGAGTCGCCACCTAGTATTCCGGTCACTAGGAACCCTAAATAGTCTCAGAGATCAGGTACGGAGACTGATTGCGTAAAGAGAAGATATTAGCACCCCAAATACGTCCTACCTAAGGTAAGTTGCATTGTTTTATTGTTTGATAAAAATTTAAGGTCTTGTCATGTTTTTTAATTGTTGGTCTGTCTATGATTCAAGAAAAGCCCTCCTCAGTAAGAAGGTTCTTATCTTATAGGGTAAAGCCTAACTATGCTAACGTCAAATAAAAAAACTACCTTTTTAATAACGGGAGTACGTTTTATGTATAAATTCATAATCCTGAATATTAAAAGAAAATAAAATATTTTTTTTGGTGTTTTTTGAAATATTGGCCTAGTTCTCATGACTTTAATAAACTGGTTATTAAAGCCTAGATACATGCTAAAACATATATATATATATATATATATATATATTGAAGTTTTCTTTGTTGTATGAAAATACAATATGATTTTTTTGTTTTTTAGGGACTTGACCGTATGCATGAAAACAAAGACATGTTTTTTTTTATGTTTTGATGAAAACCAAGTATTTTAATACCGGATTTGTATTTTTACGGTATAAAAATACAAACTAATATTAAGCAAAATGGATAGAAAAACACGAGAAAAACACAAATTTTCAAAAAATACTTTTTGATTTTTTTTCTTTTACTAGGTCGGACCCGGAATAAAATTGGGCTGGGACCGACCCCACATAAAATACCAACTATCATATATTGGGTTGGACTCAGCCCAGTGGCGTGGACTAGGTTGATGATCCAGCCCGGACTGGTTACTGTTAACCAGTTAATTATAATTACCCGGTTACTGTGCTCATGCACAGTAACCGAGTAATTATTTTCTTGCTTGCAGAACGTGCACAGTGCACGTTCTACATACAAGAATAAAACCCAGAAACGGAGATGACGAGGAGAGAATTACTTGGCAGTGGCGCTGTTGTTGCGGTGGACAGCGGCTGTGTTGTGGTGGCAGGAAGTGTTTCCAGCGATAGAGAGAGAGGACCAGAGAGATGTTACAGTGTTTATCTTCTTCCTTGTCTATCTTCTATCCTTCCATTCTTAATAGTTGATTGAGTCCCAACAGTACTTTGAAATATCCTCGGAAATGCCGATGTCAAGGATCCTTGACATCATTAGCCTTTATATTAGGAATAGCTAATCAAGTTTCAAGAAAATGCCAATATCGATGTAGCCCATCGATATCATTAACTACTCTTAACTTAAAATAGTTAATCAAGTTTAATATCCCCCCATGTCCTGGGGTGATCATATCGATGTTAGGAAACCCTACTAACATCATTAACCTCCCATACTCGGGACCTACTAATCAAATCCAAAAAATTTCGATATCAATGGAATTCATTGATATCATTAACTTTCCTAACCGGAATAGTTAATCAAGTGTGTTTTTATTTCTCACCAGTTTCACTAGATGTTTCCTTTTTCGGTAGCATTTATACACATAATTCAAAAATTAAACAAACTTTCACTACTATGTACATTTAAAAAGGATATAGGTGCAGGACACCTGCTTATAATTTAATTCCTTCATCATTGATGATTTTTGTTCACAGTTTATTTTCTTTATTACCGATAATTCTTGTTCTAGCCGGCGACATTAATGAGGAAGGAAGAATAATGTTTTTGTCTCACTTGTATTTATACTCTCATTAGAATGTTTAGATCTTGTTTGGTTGCCCTTTAATACATTTTCTGGTGTTTTTATGTACACTCCATGTCTATTCTAGGTAGATAAAGCCGGAAAATATTGGGGAAAACCTTCACATCAATTTGGCATACATGTTCTTTAATTTGCAGCGCACGGTGCATACTTTCTTCCTCGTCAATTAGCTTATATGACGTAATAAAAAGATATAAGCATTGCCTAACAATCTAAAATTTCACATTATTGCTTTTCTTCGGTGAACAGGATCACAATTTTTGTTAATAATAGTGAATCAAAGTTTACTAACAAGATGTTAATAATAGTAAAACCCCTAATCTGTCTCCAGGTAAAAACGACTCGAGCCCCCTTTCTACCTCAGCGATCTGCAACTGCGAAGGCAAAAGGGACTTGACGTACAGTACAGTGGCCATCAGTACATGGTCTATCCTTAACAAGAACACACCACCACAGGAACATAGAAAATAATCTGAAGCCGGCATATCATCTTCAAATTAAAGAACCATAACTTTTACATAAATCAGCTGCAGTCAAAACAGAGGATCTCCAACACAATAATGAGAATTTCATGCTATTCTTTTCTAATCCCTAACCTCTTCTGTACAATACAACGAGGAGATTTTCTATATAGGATAAAACATGTTGTTTTGATAAGGGTCTGTCAATCATTCTTATCATTTCTTTGTCAGTTTTTATGAATATGAACTTTAAGTTCTATTGTTAATTGAATCAGTTTGAACATGTAAATGGAAAAGCTTTCTTGTTCATGCGATCCTCAAAGCTGTTTATGTGGCAAAACTGGTGTTTGGTTTTTTGGCAAGAACAACCTTATTTCAAGAAATAAGCATAAAACAACCCTATTTCAAGAATTAAGATTTCAAACTACGTACCCTAATCTTTATTCGCCATTCACTTTATGCCTAACATTTTGCAATCATACACTTCTTCGATTATCA
>Ga0325414_1006048_pt1 | contig 12808 bp, 1 predicted proteins | sample PopdelMetagenome_8_FD_206183 | JGI IMG/M metagenome (GOLD analysis project Ga0325414, IMG submission 206183) | Populus deltoides microbial communities from Bellville, Georgia, United States - Leaf-PdKOR-R3 | ecosystem: Host-associated > Plants > Phyllosphere > Phylloplane/Leaf | place: USA... | reverse complement strand
ATTCATCGAGTTCAGATTAAATTATAATATCTAATATTGAGGGACTAGATTATTTATCTACATGGATATTTATTATCTTGTAATTATTTATTATTAAATAAAAAATAAATTAACTAATATATAAATCTAAAGTGTGTTTGTGTGTGTGTATGTGTATCAAAGTATTAATCTATAAAATAATAAATAGTATGCATATATATGTGTTTTATATCAATATCAATATATGTATTTATCATATTGTATTTAAAAAATCTAAATGTTAAACAAATATATTTGTCCAATATAAATATATAATTTGGGATATGTTCGTGCGGGTTTCGGGTATGTTTAGATAATATTCATACCTTATTCATTATTCATCGAAAAAGGTTTATTCAAAAAACACAAATCCATTCGAAGCGAGGCAAATTAAGTCGAGGCAGCAACCATCGAATTTATATCAAATTGCAATCATTAGTATTGAGAGATGAAATTAAAAATAAAATTGAATTAGAAAAAGAATAATAAAAAAATAAACAACAATAAAAAAAAATAAGAAACAAATCTAAATTAAAAAAATAAATTAAATCAAATAATAGGAAAGAAATTGAAAAGAAAACCTATAAGGGAAAAACTAACAAAACAAATGGAAATCAAAAGAATTATGATCACATTGTATAAAAAAACAAATGAAAGGAAGCTTGTGTACTTTGCCAAAGATAAGAGAGGGAAAATGGGGAGGAGGGAAAAAAAGCCCATTAAAGCTGAACCATTCATCCACCACCATGCACGCCATAACTGGAAAGCTCTCAGTTAGGGGTGATCACTTTCGGTTCAGTTCGGTTTTTATCAAAAAAAATAACATCGAATTTTCGTTTTAAAAACAAAACTAAAACCAAACCAAAACCGGTTCAAATCAATCGGTTTCAGTTCGGTTTTTTAGGATCAAAATCGGTTCAAATCAGTTTGGCTCCATTTTTTCAGTTTGGCTTGGTTTTTTTGATTTGGCTCGGTTTTTTTCTGGTTTTTTTTATTTGGGTTTAGCTCGATTCTGTTTTTTCGTTTTCAAGTTTATAAAACCAAAACCAAACTGGTTGGTTTTTTCAAAATCTTAATCGGTTTAATTGGTTTTTTTCACGGTTCGGTTTTTTTGGTTATTTTTTTTCCGGTTTAATCGGTTTTTCAGTTTTTTTACTCACTCCTACTCTCAGTGCTTTAACGCCATCGTGGAAGGTAGTGTTTGATAGTCGGAGGAGCTCGTACATGCCTTCTAAAGGGCACGAGCTTCTCCCACTCAACGACGCATGCAACCTTTTTCTTTTTAAATATATTTTTTATATATTAAAAGACTCAATTGCCCCTAACTCTAATTGACTGTTACATAAAAGCCAAGGTGAAATGATAAAAACACCCTCCGACCCCAGTTTAAGAAAACAAAAGTGCAAGGGTCGATAAGTAATTACATTATTCAACAAAAATTAAAAATAAAAAATGTCTCTTGCCTATAGGTTATAATTTTTGTTTTTAAAGGGTAGATTAGTAATTCCATTGTTAATTAAAAATATGAAGAGGCTGATCTATCCCCAAACAAATTGGTAATGCCGTTTGAATCTCATAAAAATATCATTTTGCCCTAAAAAACTCAGCCCTTCCCTTGCAATTATGAAGGGAAAAATCATCAATCCACTGTAATAATCCATAATGCACTAAGCCTTGCTCCACGTGAAAGGCTAAGCAGACTTAGTTTTCTTTTAACTATATTAAATTAAAAAAATTAAATAATTTTTTTTATTTGAACATGAATTTCTTTCCAAATCATTCTTCAATGATTTGTATTTTTTTTTGGAATTTAAATTTTTTAGCCATTTTTTTCAATTGAGTCCTTGCAAATTGAGTTCAATAGGATTTCAGGTTTATAACTTATTTTGAATAGCTTTTTATAAAGTTCTTAAGATGTCAATTCTGACATTAAATTAATGTTTGATTTGGCAATATAGGATTTAGTTTTGTTGGTTAACAAATTTGACAATAAAAGAATATGCATCCTTTTTTTTTTTTTTTGCTATGTTGTCATTGCCTTTTCCCAAAATTTTGTCTTAAGATTTTTTATAATTGTTTTGGCACCTTTAGTTTTCCCATTATATGTTTTAATTGAAAACTTCATTTTCTTTACATAGTAGTCTTTGAGTTTGAGAAAGAGGAGAGGTGATATGATGTGATAAATCTTTGCAAATGAATAAAAACACAACATTTAGTAATGTTTTTGTGAAGAAAAAAGTGTCAAGTAGGATTAATCATGTTATTGAGTATTGAGATTTATCAAATTAATTAATATTTAAAAACAAAACCAAAACTTTATAAAATTGACCATCTAATTTAAACTAAAGTGTTTGACAAAAGTAAATTAAAAAAAAAACAAAGAATAAAACTTAAGGTTGCAGAGATAATAAAAATAAATGTAGAGCATTTGATTTCACCTAGTTAATCTCACATAATTTATTATTCCTTATTAAAAAAATTCCAAATCTTCATGTTGATAATTAAAATATCTCTTAATTATTCAATGTTTTCTCTCTAAAATCATTAAAAATATCTCCATCTAATATTTCAAAATATTTCTATGTAAATTAAATTAATTGAAGATTCATTAAGTTTTTCTATTTTTTTAATTTAAAATCACACTAATCATGATAAAGTATCTCTATATTTCACTCAACTAATGGTGTTTAATCCTGAAGCTTCTAATAAAAATTATCTCTTGGTTTCATTATGATTCAATAGATCAAAAATATTCAGCAAGAAAATTGCAAGAAATAAGATCAAAGATAAACACTCATCATGAAAAAATTGGAAATAAAATAACTTAAAATTTAAATTGTGTAATAAAAACTAGATTACATCAAAGCCCTATAAAAATAAAATTTAGGTGAATGTCATAACTCAATTTCGGGTTCCCTCTAAAATTGTCTTTTCTTTTTTTAAAAAAAAACTAGCAATTAAAAGAATTAATCAAGTGCTTCGACTTAATTAGGCTTTTAATGGATCAAATTAATTTTATTGGGGATGTAATGGGTGAAAAATTAAGCGTGGAAGCTTAATTTGACCTTAATTGAGAAGTTTGGAATTTTAGAGAATGAGATTTAGTTTTCCAAACTCAACTGGGTGAAATTAAGTATAAAATTGTAAGAAAATCAAAGTGTTGAGGTCGATTATGGGCCAAATCAAAGAAATTAAAGATCAGTGACCTTTTTGTAAAAGACACATGAATTCAGGGACCTAATTAAGTGTAACTAGGGATGAAATTGAAGAAATTAGAAGTTTGAAAGTCAATCAAGGACAAAATTGAAAATATTTAAGGCCAAGGACCAAGTTAATAAAAATATTAAACTTAGAGGGTCATTTTAAGAATTGGTAGGGGTGATATTGAATTGATTCTTATAATCAAAATTCAATTCTGGATTTAGTTGAATAAATTGAAAGGTTGAGGGCTGAAATGAAAAGAAGTTGATTGTTTGCCTTCATTTATGTGGAAGCTCTTGACGTAGTCCCACAAGTAGGATTTACATTTGATATTTTTCTAGTTTTTTTTCTTTTTTTTTGCATAAAATGCAAGTACAACTCTTTTCTTTTTTAATCTTCAATTAAGTTAAAAGAGTTGGGTCTGTTGGTTTTGGGTGATAGCAGTTCCTTTGTTATCTCATATGCAGTACTCCTCTATAATAATGCAACATGCTTCTTTTCAACTTTTCTATTCTATGTCAAATGAAATTAAATTCGGGTCATTGCATTTTGATTCCCGTGCATGTTCTCGATCATATGATGCTTTTGTCCTTTTTCAGTCATTGCAGCCATTCTTGTTTGTTTCCTATCATATTAAGTGGTAAAAGTATGTAAAACCCAACAATTCAAGTTATTCAATTGAACTATTATTCCATATTAATTGGGTTGGCTACATGGATTTGTCTCCTCCATTCTATCTTGTTAGGATATTGATTTTTATGTGGTTGCTGTAATATTGTATCTAACTAAAATATATTTTTTGTTTGAAAATAAATCAAATTATAAACAAGAGTTATGGTTGATAAGGTCCTAAAATATTCAAGTAGCTTAAGATAAGTCGATAAGGTTTATATATTGGATAATTGATTTATCCCTTAGTTTAAGAAATTTAATCCGTTTTTCCTAGCCAAAACGTGTGCTGGCTTAACATGAATAGCTTAATTGGCCAGTAGTTAGCAACTGGTAATGTTTTATAAGCCAAGGTGACTGGTATTTGGTCATAGCTAATAAGGTTCTAAAATATTCAAATAGTTTAGGATAAGCCAATAAAGTTTATATGTTGAATAACTGATTTATCCTCTAGTTTAAGAAATTTGATTCATTTTTCCTGGTTAAGATGTCTTCTAGTTTGATATGAAAAGCTTAATTGACTAGTAGCTAGCAGTTAGTTATGTCTTATAAGTCAATGTGTCTGGTAGTTGGTACCTGGACCTCCAAAAGATCTTTTTTAATGGATATGAGGACTCTCTGATGTTTAAATCAGTAACTTTATAGATAGAGAAAATACAATGATATTTTAGAGAGATAGACTCTGAAAATATATATGCTGAAAATGTTAAGAATAAAGAGATTGTAAACCTTGAGCTTGAAGGATTTATAGTGTATTTATAGCTCATTAGTCTTCTTTTTTTTTTGTATGGAGATGAGGGGTTAAAGTGTAATTTTACCCTTTTAATATTTTAAGTTGTATTCTACTTAAAATATATTTATTGAATTAATATAAAATATTAAGACACCTGTGTAGGATCCTGAATTTTTTTTTCAAGGAAGTGTTGGGCTCAGGCAAGTTATTTGAGCCTATTAGAGGTGAAAAATAGACCTAGACACACTGTCTAGACTCAAACATGTTGGGCTCAGGCTGCCACGCTCAAACCCGTAGGGGTTCCAGGATGCATGCCCAGCACCAGCTGAGTATAACAACATGTTGGGCTCGAGCATGACAGCCCAAGCCTATAAGGTTGCTAGGGTGCATGCCTAGCACCAATAGTGGTGGGCAGCACACTTAGCACTAGCTGGGCATATGCCTAACATGGTCTTGGGCTCCTATGCCTGAGCTCATGCATCTTGGTAGTAGTTCAGCTCGAGCGTGGTAGCTTAAGCCTATAAGGATATTTTTTAAGGATTTTTAGGGGTTTTTCCCTCCTATTAATTTTAGATTTATCCATAACATATCTGTCTTTTTCCTTTCATACAGTCTTCCAAACAAGCCATGAACATTATTAATTATTATTAATATATGCTAAAAGACTTTGTCATTTTAATATAACGATGGACAATGAAATGTTTTGGACTTTTTCAATTTAATCTTCAAGTTTTTTTTTTAATTTTATTTTCCAACATTGGATTTAATAGGTATTGAACTTCATAATTTTTTTTGTTATACTTTCTATGGATTTATCTTAATCTCATGATTCAGGTTTGGTAGGTTAACTTGAGTTTGCTCAAATTATTTTTTTGTTCTTTTTTTAATTGATTTTTTTCCTCAAATTCATCCTTCAATATTAGTTTGAGTGAGAAATGAGCTTCATATTATTTTTATTTTCTTTTCATGAGTTATTTATAATCTGATGGCCCAGGACGCGAGTTTTGTAGACTAGCCAGGCCAACTTGAGTTTTTTTTTGTCCTTTTTTTAATTGATTTTTTTTCAATTTTATCCTTGAATATTGGGTTGATTGAGAATTTAACTTTATAATTTCTTTTAATTTTCTTTCTATAGAGTTATTCTGATCTCATGACCCGGGTTTGACAAGTTCAACAAGGTTAACTTGAGATATTTTTTTTAATTAATTTTTTCTCAATTTAATCATTCAATATTAAGTTGAGTGAGAATTGAGTTTTATAATTTTTTTTATTTGCTTTCTACGAGTTTTATCACGGTTTCATGACTCGGGTCATGAGTTAGCCTAGTTATCTTAGTTTGTTTTTTTTTTAATTTCATCCTTCAATATTGGGTTGATTAGGAATTAAACTTCATAATTTGTTTTAGTTTCTTTTCTGTAAGATTATCTTGGTCTTAAGACTCAGGTTACGGGTTTAGTCGATTAACTTGGGTGATTTATTTACTATTACCAAATATACTACAAGAACTAGAACAAGAAACAATGCCCTGAACATTGGTTCTAATGACTTAATGCCACTATTCATTGCAGGGTTTGTATGAATACTTTGGTGATTTTTTCATTTAAATCATCAAATTTTTTTCATTTGCAATTTCATCACCAAGTTACATTAACATGATTTTACATATTGCTTTCTTTCAATTTACATTCTCTCGCATATACAAAATGTTGAAGAATATTAATGTCAATTTTATAAAATAAAACCTTTTTGGTATTTAAAAAATAAATTAAAATAAGAAAGGATAAATTTTAACAAAGACAAATAAAAAAGACCCCATTTGCATATTGTCACATAAAAATCTAATTTGCTCCATAAAGTTTTAGCTTACCTATTTTTTGGTCTTTGTTGTTTTGGAATTTCACTTTCATACCCAAACTTCATATTTTTACATATCAATCCCTAAATATGAAGAGAGGAAAGAAAGTCATCAAAAAATAATAGATGGCGACATTTCATCCACTAAACAAAGTTGATTTGGTGTATATGTTTGTCTTTCCTAAAGAGTTCAATAGAGATAATGTTTTTCTTTAAACATGCTAGAAAGATAGATAAGAGTCCTAAAACTTTTTTTTATTCATTTAACTTTTATTTTAGAGAGTTTACATGTTGTTTTTAGAATTGAAAACGGATTTTAAAAGATTTCCATGATGTTTTTCTAGTGTGTCCAGGTGAAAACAAGTTGAAAATAGAGTTTAAGGGTCCTAAAACTTGAACCCAAATTTTTTGATCGCCAAAGGCGATTAGAAACTAGAGCAGAAGACATGTCTTCCATTTGAAAAAAAAAAAGGCGCGGACGACATCGTCTATTCCAAAAAACAATTCAACCAGACACACAGGCTTGGTTTCTAGGCCTAGGTGTTTTTGGACTTTTTTTTTATCCTTGGCCATGTGTACTGGCCTGGCCTATCTAGCCCCACGTGATATGTTTTTTTTTTTTTTTTTTTATATTTTAGATAAACTGAGTTGCTTAGTTGATTGCTATAGTGTAGCTGAGTGTATGGACACTATAAAAGAAACATTAAAACACAAAATGGTTGTTAAAGTTCTTATTTTTTGTCACTTTGTTTTGATTGTTTTATGTTCTAATAATAAACTTTTTTTTTTATGTTTTGATTCCTGAAATTAAAGAGAAAAGAGAAAGTTGCCTGGTAAAACGGATAATGAGAGAAAAAGTGTTTGATTAGCCGCTGCTAAAAAAATTAATTTGGTGTTAATGAATTTGTCTTATAAAGAGTGTATTAATAAGATAAATGGGTTTAAGGAGAAATCTTTTCTATCATTATTTCAAATCATTAATTCTTTTGGATATTTATTTTAATTTATTATATAAACAACATAGCTAAAATGTATTTTTTTGTTAAAAAATATATATTAATAAGAAAGGAGAGTTTATACTAGAAAATTATGTTTTTTTAATGAAATTAAAATTATTACATTTCTTACAAAAAAAAATCATTTTATTATGGTATAATTAAATAAATGTTTTTTGAAGAGCTATCTTCAGCCCGAGATAAAAAAATCTTAATGTGCACAAGATAAAATCTTTTAGCTTTCTGTTTTAATATTTAATTAACATTAATAATTTTTTTTATCATTTATTGGCTTGTGATTTCTTATTAATTTCATTAAGCACACACGTTAACTTTTGAGTTCTTGATTAAGATTTTTCATAATGTCAATAAACACATTTACACTGCTTGTGTGTGTGTGTGTGTATATATATATTGTTAAAAATTAACTTTAGATATTATTTGTAACATAGTGTGGGTAGTCATTTTCTAATCAACTTTTTTGGTACGTTTCTCAGGCACTGATTTGGAACTAGAAAATAAAACCCAATAATTAACATCAAAGAGATGTCATGCCTGCGTGCTGCTCCGTGTTTATAAAATAAATGTACTTGATAGTGTTATAATTGTAAACCAGCGCTAGATAATTAATAGAAATTAAAGGTATGATGGAGCAAATATTTCATGACGGAAAAAATTGTGTTGGTGATCAAAAACTTAGAGACTGAACAAAATGATTTGTAGCAATCTACAGTGTTTTGTGAGGAAAGATACAGTGCTTTCGCTACATGATTTAGCTTTTCAGTTAATAAAAAGCAAAAAAAATTACAAAGCTAAATTCTCTACCAACTTAATATTAAAAAAAAACCAACAAAGATAATTTTGGAAGGAAAAAAACCAATGAGAAAAAACTTTGCAGCAATTGACAATGTTTTGTGAGGAAAATTATAGCGCATTTTCCAATAAAATAAATTAAAAAACCATTTAAAGAAATATTGTAGCAATCCACAGTGTTTTGTGAGAAAAATTACAACGCTTTCCTCATATGATTTAGCTTTATTGTAATTATAATTCTTAATCAACTCAATATCAAAAAAAAATCGACAAAGATAATTTTGGAAAAAATCATAAAAAAAAATCACATGGAAAAACACTGCAACAATTCACAGTGTTTTAAAGAAAAAAATAACAAAGCTAAATTCTTAATCAGCTCAATATTAAAAAAAAATCGACATAGATAATTTTAGAAAAAAATAACAAAACGAACACCAGAAAAAGAAAAAAAAAATCATGTTGGAAACACTGTAGCAATTCACAATGTTTTGTGATGAAAGCTACAGTGCTTCCCCACATGATTTAGCCTTATTTGTAATGACTTGTAATTGTAATTCATAAACAACTCAATATTAAAAAAATAAAATTGAAAAAGATAATTTGAAAAAAATTATAACAAAAAAAACCATGCGGAAAGACACTGTAGCAATCAACAATGTTTTATGAGCAAAGGTACAATGCTTTCCCTACATGAATAAGTTTTATTACAAAGTTAAATTTTAACCAACTCAATATTAAAAAAATAAAATCGACGAACATAATTTTAGAAAAAGATATTACAAAAAAAGAAAACACAAAAGAAACTGGAAAAAACCATGTGAGGAAAAACTGTATCAATCCATAGTGTTTTGTGAGGAAAACTTTTATTTACTTGTAATTGCAATTTCTGATCAGCTTAATATCTAAAAAATAAAATTAACAAAGATAATTTTAGGAAAAAATATAACAAAAACAGAAAAAAACCTTGTAGGAAAAAACACTGTAGCAATCAACAGTAATTTTCGAGGAAAGTTACAGTGATTTCCTCACATATTGTAACTGTAATTTTTAACTAGCTCAATATTAAAAAAATAAAATAAAAAAAGATAATTTTGGAGAAAATCATAAAAAAAAAATCATGCAGAGAAACACTGTAGCAATCAATAATGTTTTAAAGAAAAAAAATTACAAAACTAAATTCTCAATCAGCTCCATATTAAAAAACAAAATCGACAAATATAATTTTGAAAAATAAAGAAATAAAATAGAAAAATTATGTGAAAAAACATCGCAACAATTCACAGTATTTTAAAGAAAAAAATTACAATGTAAAAATTTTAACCAGGTAAATATTTAAAAAGTAAAATCAACAAAAATAATTTTGAAAAAAACAAAAGAAAAAATAAATGAAAAAAAATAATTTTGAAAAAAAATAATTTAAAAAAAAAAAGAAAAAAAAAAAGAAGAAAAGAGACAAGTTAGCATAAACAAAAAAGGAGGGAAAGAATCACTATGGATTACTGTTGTAATCCACAGTAATTTAGGTGTAGGGGAATCATTATTTCTCTATACCATTTAGATATTGTTAATGTCATGTACTAATTTTTTTTTAAAAAAAAATTAAGAGGCATTATTGTTATATTGTGTGTGGAGATTTATTGCACTGTAAATTACTATAATATAATAATATTCTTACTCTTTATAATACAAGTCAAGGAAAAGCAAATTACGGAGTAAAATAATTTTTTTTGAAATTCATTTGAAATTATCAAATTAATCATAGTTAAATAGGTTTTTTTTACTGTTTTAGCTTAGTGAAAAAACCTTAATTACTCTAAAAAAAAACCCTAAGAGGCATTATTATTATATCATGTATGAAGATTTATTGCACTGTAAATTACTATAATATAATAATATTTTTGCCCTCTATATACAAGTAAAAAAAAATTAGAAAGCAAAATAATCTTTTTATGAGGTTTATTTAAAATTATCAAATTAATCACAGTTAAATAGGTTTTTTTTATCGTTTTAACTTAGTGAAAGACATTAATTACTCTAAAAAAACAAAAAAGAATTAGCCTAGCATCCATGAGCTTCTTGATCTTCTTGTATTTTTGTCTTCAAAACAATCAAATAACTAAATTATTTTTAAAAACAAGAAAAATATATATTAAACTTATTGTTAGGGACTCTTTTATCTTTTTATTATTTTCATTTTTATTATCATCCATTACCGCCTATTCAGTATACACAAGTAGCTCCTGAAATATGCAGTAAAGAAATGTGAAATAAAATGGAATAATTGGGAAGATAAGGTTTCGGACTGGAAAGAGTGTTTAAGCAGATTGATGGAAAAAGCAGAGCAGTAGCATGGGTGACCTCTGCTGCCATGAACAACTATTTATGATGGCCATTATAGTCTAATAATCATCTAGTAGGTGTTTTAATGATAAAAATTTAAAATTAAAAAATTTATTTTTCTTGTGATTTCAAGTTCGAGTCTTGCGGTTTCTAATATGATGGCTATTGAAAGCTTACATGATCGTTAACTTTAAAACCCGTAAGATTAGTCGAGGTACGTATAAGTGACCCGGACACCCATGTTAATCTTAAAAAAAAAAACTATTTATCAATCGTCATTCTTTTTACCTGATCATGTTCATATAATCTACTTTCAAATATGATTATTTTTCTTGAAGTAACTAGTGTTGTGTTTAGTAATATAAAATTATTTTTCTTTTTTCTTTTCCTTTTTTTTCAATAAAAAAATTAAAAATGAGTTCATTTTTTTTAGAAAAAACCAAGATTTCAATTGTATTTTTTTATATATAAAAATTCAAAACCATAATTTTAAATAATCATCTTAATATTTTTTTATCTGTGACAATCTAATTAGAAAATATTTTTTTTTAATTTAAAAATTAACATGAAGAAGTTATATTATTAACTAATTTTTTATATTATATTTATAATAAAAATTAAATTTACAGCACCAACTAAAAATGAAGATATATAAAAACAGTATTGTTTATATTTTTTTTCATTGAAAAACCGTGCAAAACTTGTATTGGAAAATCTATAAAAAAATCCCTAAAAAGTATCTTGACTTTCCTAGTCAAATAGGCTATTACCAGAATTTTCCGCTGAACGAAAAAAAAAAACAATTATTTGTACTAGTAATTGTTAATTTTGTTAAAATGGCTAAGCTAATAAATAAATCCTTAAAAAACAATTTTGCTAGCAAAATCAAAGCTACCATACGCATAAAAAAACAGTTTTGCTAAAATACGCCAAGAGAAAACCTGATGTGCATGCGTGAGAAGCTCATTGGCAATGGTGGGGTGAGGCATATTTAGCAACGCCGTTAAAGCTGTGTTTATTAAAAATTTAATTTTTTATATTTTTAACTTATTTTAATATGATAATATTAAAATTATTTTTTAAAAATAAAAAATATTATTTTAACATATTTTTATGTTTATCCTTCCAAAACAATAAAAAACAATCGAGACGGCAGCCATTGCGGCGGCCAACCTAATTAAGAAAACAACAAAAATCTTTACAAGCATGATATTAAATTATTAGTGGTGTCAATTATTTAATTTGTGTTTTTGTTAACGTACTATGGTCGAATGGGGTATCAATTTCAGTTAAAGCAAGATAAAAGCTATTTGAATTGCGCCTGTTTATTTTTGCGTTTCAAAAATATTTTTAATAAAATTTAAAATTTTTTTATTAACTTCAAATTAATATATTTTTAGTGTTTTCAAATCATTTTGATGTGCTGATATCAAAAATAATTTTTAAAAAATAAAAAAATATCATTGACATGTATTTTGACACGAAAACCTATTTGAAAAGCAACTGCAACCACCCTGCCAAACACATAAATAACAAAATGAAAAAGGCAAACCGAAATGAATACGAGTAATTAATAAATAAAAAATGAAACGAAAGAAATTGTTTCCCAGAAATAAGTGTTCATCATGCTATTGAAATTGTTTCCCAGAAATTGTTTACGATGCACTTTTTATGTGCGCAGGATTTAGCCATATTTAATTGTTCAAGAAAAGAAAAAAAAAAAGGGGGGGTAAACTTGTTGGTAGATCATCAATGACAAATAATTATTGTTTTGTTTGTGTTAATATTAAAAATAAAAAAAATATTATTTTAATATATTTATAAATAAATAAAAATAATTTAAAAAGATAATGAAATCATTACTGGCATGATTGGGAACGCGGTTGCGACTGAGTTCCTAAAAAATTTGATTTTTTTTGCTAAAATTTAATATAATTTATATGTTTTGGATTGTTTTGATGTGTTGATGTCAAAAATAATTTTTAAAAAATAAAAAAACATCATTGATATATATTTTAACACGAAAAATTATTTAAAAAGCATTCATAACCATACTACCAAATACACTTACGCTTGATATACTTTATTCAGTGGCCTGACGTGGATCAGAATTCAGATGTTGTCACGTAGAATTTGCAGTTTGTTCGAGCCTGGGAGATAAGAGGGTACATGCACCAGCGGTCAG
>Ga0325414_1006047_pt1 | contig 12808 bp, 10 predicted proteins | sample PopdelMetagenome_8_FD_206183 | JGI IMG/M metagenome (GOLD analysis project Ga0325414, IMG submission 206183) | Populus deltoides microbial communities from Bellville, Georgia, United States - Leaf-PdKOR-R3 | ecosystem: Host-associated > Plants > Phyllosphere > Phylloplane/Leaf | place: USA... | reverse complement strand
GATGCACTCGACAAAGTTTAATACCAATGCAAAACAATTTTTTATTTTGCATAAACTATTTTTTATAAGTTGAAAAGAATTTTAATCCAACCAACGTAAACTAGTCTTAAGAAAAAAAAAAGAAAAAGAAAGCTGGGGAAGTTTTTATATTTCTTAAGCTAAATTAATTTGTTAACGAAATTCCTTTCAATTTTGCTGATAGCAGAGAAAGCATCAGACAATTTTTTCGTACGTTGTAGTTATTCCTCCGTGTCTAAAACAAATCTTGTCCGTCCATTAGTGGCAAATAAAAAGAAAGGACACCATTACTTTTAGTAAATGTGTCACCAAATGAAAACATCGTAAAACAAACTTAACCTAACCTCCAACTCGAGAAAAAAGTAAGTGTCAACGACAACCTCTTTAGCGCCAATTTTATTTTATTTTACACTTTTCACCCATTAAAAAAATCCCCTCCTCTTTTTTTCACCCTTCCTCTCATAACCCAACCATCCAATCACACATTGCCAACTCATCTTGTCTTCACGTGGATTGCAAATTCTTCATGTCCTGCACTGTAGCGTACACTAGCTATCCTATTAGACAACTCGACTCCCACACCATGGAAATTTTTATATCTTAAATTAATCAAACGGCGAAACTATGTAACCTGATTCTCTTTCTATGAAATGCGACCGTCAGATCATTGAATTGAAGGAAAAGCGTCAGATTAGAAATAAAACTGAAATCCAACCATTCAATACAAGAAGAAAAATTGAATTTCAAAATCACTTGAGAGAGGGGGGGAGACACACACCAAGGGAGAAGAACACCAAGCAAACCAAAACCAAAACCAAAGCCAAAGCCAAAGCCAAAGCCAAAGCAGAAACCCCCCCCTTTTGCTACCCTACAGTCCTTTTCTCTCTATCTCTCTTCGTTTTCTGGATTAAAGTTGTTTGTAAACATTTTTTTTATTTCTTCGATTTTTGTTTGAGCTCATTAATCGCTCATTTGGTGAGTAATTGTGTGTTTTGGATGATTTATATTCATTTTCTGGATCTGAAGGTTTGAGAATTGGGTACGAGTCTGTGTAATTATTGAGAGGGAAACTCATTATCATTTATTTATAAAGAATCTGGACAGGGGTGATTTGGAGATTATTTTGAAAATAGATGGGGGAAAGTGAGGGAAGCGAATTCCCTCCAAAAAAGCTGCAGCAATCGGAGACTGCAGATTTTCCGGCCAAAAAGCTAGCCAGACAGCTAGATTTCACACAGGGTGTCTTTCCTGAATTGCAGCCATCGCCTGTGGTGGTTACCCCGGCGTCCGCGCAGTGCCAGCCGCAGCCGCAGCCTCACCCACAACCGCAACCACAGGTGGTTTCGATTCCAGTGGCACCGCAACAGCAGACGCAGCAGCAGCCAGCAGCGAGGGCTGTGTGAGTTAAAGTTTGATATTTTTGAAAAGAAAAAAAAAACTGCCTTGTGAGATTGTATATGTGGATTTTACTGGGTAAATTACTGAATCTTGCAAGTTTTCATTTGGAAGAATTGATGTCAAACAAATGGGAAATTTACCATTTTGTGGGCTTGATTGGAGTTTTTGTTTGAAAGTTTTGATTTTGGAGTTGCAAAGCTGTCATCTTTGCGAATTTTTGAGGGTTCTTGTCACTGTTCTTCACTGCTCTTTCTCCCATTAATTCTAAATTTCCTTTTTATTTTTTGCGGAGGTGCAGTTTTTAATTTTTTTTCCAAAGAGAGTTTGCTTAGTTTTCTTTGATCCAGGGATAATGGGCCTGATGTTTTGTTGAGGTCATCTTCGAATTAGATTATAAGAAAGGAACTCTATTCCCCCCCCCCTCTCCCCCATTGAGTAGTGAAAGAAATGAAACATTCTTGTAAATGTGATTCCTTGCTATTGCATTTATTTTTCTTTTTTCTATCGGTGAAGATATTTCTGTGTATACAGGTCCATACCTTTTCAAATTAGATGCCTTTAGTGAATAAATGCTCTGAAAATGAAGTTGAGAGATGTTTTGGTAGAGACAGACACACAGTTACTTTGCTACCATTGATCAAGACACACAATTCGTTTTCCATTATGACTTTCTTTCATTCTTTCATCCATTATTTCTTTCCTAAGAGTCTAAGACTGCTCTTTTCTTTTCTTTTCTTTTTTCTCCTTGTATCCAGGAAACCAGAATCACCAAAATCAAGACCAAGACTGAATGCTGAATTGAAAGATGGCACTCCGAAGAAGCAAAAACAGTGCAACTGTAAACACTCTCGGTGCTTAAAGCTGTAAGTACATCATCATCTTATTAATGTTTCTTTCATGGGATGATATTCTGTTCTGCTTTAGAGTCAATGTATTGCTGTTTTCTTTTCCGATGAGATTTAAATAAAATATATCTTGGTACTACTTAATTTGGTCGTGGGATTTACTGCTGGCTTGCTTTTCTATTTAAGAATTTGAAAAATGGAGTTACAGGTGTCAACTTGTTATAGTCTTATTTCAACAGAAAAAGAAACAATTTTGAACTCGTTTTCCATTCTTATATCCAGAAAGTACACGTTTAAGTGCAACACTGGAGGTCTGGTACTACTCATCTCATGCTTTATGCATGAAATGATTTTCATAAATGTAGAAATATTGCCTAGAACAACACCCAGGCAGCTTGCTTGAATCATGGGGCCTGCTTTCTGTGCTTCAGTCACATGATACCCTAGCAATTTCTGTTTAATGGATTTCGGGTTTGCTAACTTTCCTGGTTTTCTGGTAATGATATTATGTCAATTCTAGTACTGCACTGACTGGCACAAGATATTTACTGATGTATAATTTTTTCATGTCCTGAGCAGTTATTGTGAGTGCTTTGCCTCTGGAACATACTGTGATGGGTGCAATTGCGTTAATTGTTATAACAATGTTGAAAATGAGGCTGCCAGGCGAGAAGCTGTCGAATCAACTTTAGAGCGTAATCCAAATGCATTCAGGCCTAAAATTGCAAGCAGCCCACATGGAACACGGGATAGTCGGGTATGTTGGTTAAACCTACATAGACTACTTTTCAGCTGAATGCTTTTATGAAGTTTATTAACCAAATATTTACTTGAAATGGGAGCCTTTATCATAGATAGCCATTCCTTTGTCTTTGCTTTTCCTCATTTCTTGTTGGAACAGGAGCCAGGATACCCCTCTGTATCTCTTTTCCATTTTTTGATGTAATTTAAATGAGATATTTTGTATCTGAAGCTATAGTTACATTTTATCTTCGATTGTGAAGGTTTTGAGTGGTGGTTGTCTTTTTACCTTTTGCTTTGTGCATGAAAGTGTTGCACTACTTGAGATGTGACATAATTTGCAACAATAAAAAAAATTGACAATCCTTTTATTATTTCCTTTTTGTCTTGAATGCCATTTTCAGTGTGAAATTGCCAAGTAATTTTGTCCCAGACAGTGGAATCATATTCGAGGGTTCATTGTCGGAGGGTTCTTATACTCTAGTTCTCTTTGTTTTTCATCCTTTCATTGATGGATGACTTTTCTTTATTTTTTTCATTATTAATAGAACCTCATCTATCAAAATATTCAGTAGATATCAAACTTTTTCCCTATGAATTTTTCACTGAAATAAATCCTCATGTGCTGAACTTTTTAATGTGGAGTTTGTTTCATTTATGTGGAATTTATTCATTAAGAAAATTACAGAACACCATTGTGATAGATGCATAGGAAAAATCTCATTGCTTGTTGTTGTTGAATTTAAATGAAGTACCTTTGTTTAGAATTCATTGGAGGTGTTTTTATTTATTTTTTATGAGATCCTACTTTTTTCTGGTGTTGTTGGCCATCATATGAAATGGTTGGAAACAATTGCAGGAAGAGACTGGGGAAGGATTGGTGTTTGTAAAGCACAATAAGGGATGTCACTGCAAGAAGTCTGGATGTCTCAAAAAGTACTGTGAATGTTTCCAAGCTAACATTCTTTGTTCTGAAAATTGTAAATGCATGGACTGCAAGAATTTTGAAGGAAGCGAAGAGAGACAGGCTCTCTTTCATGGTGACCATGGCAACAACATGGCATATATTCAACAGGCTGCAAATGCTGCAATAACTGGGGCTATTGGATCTTCTGGCTATGCTTCCCTGCCTGTATCTAGGAAGAGAAAAGGTCAGGAGCTTTTCTTTGGGCAGACAGTCAAGGACCCGTCATTTCACAGGCTTGGACATTTTCAACAGGTAAATGTCCTCATAGCATATTTGGTTAATTCTGTATTGAAGAGAATTTTTTATATGCAATGATGATTTTGTAAAAGTTACCTAATCTAAGCAGTTTACAATTTGATGCATAGAATAAGCTATTAGTTTATAGAGAATTGGGAAAAAGAAGATAGACATAATCATAAAACTAGCTTCTTCTGTCCCTGAGTTGCAGTTCAAGTTTGCAAATTACATCCTTATTGCTATTTGTTGGATCCTTTGATTTTGTACTGAATCATCATATTTGGGTACTGGTCTATAGCACATGACAGTGTTACTGTGTGTTTTTTGCATTCACAGGCTAGCCACATCAGGCCTGCTGCACCCTCCTCTCCATTGCCTTCTAATCCTGTTGCTCGAGCTGGAAACATGACAACATTGGGCTCATCAAAAATCACATACAGGTATAGTGGCTGTTTGTCTTCATGAAAACATTACCAATATTCGTGTTCACAAAACTAACTTTCATGTCATGATTGCAGGTCTCTCTTGGCAGACATTATCCAATCACAGGACTTAAAAGAACTTTGCTCAGTTTTAGTGGTTCTGTCAGGAGAAGCTGCCAAGGCGCTTTCAGGTGTAACAATGCTCATATATGTTAAATTTTTTTACTTGTTCAGAATGTTTTTTTTTCTTTATAAAAAAACAATGATAGAATTTTCATTTCTTGAAAAATTAACTGGTACAACAAATACACAAAGGCATTGCAAATCCTCCAAAAGGACAGTATAATTACTTGGAAGAGGATTATTGAATCACTAGCTTAGCAATGATGTGAGCTGCTTTATTTCCAGTTCTATAATCATGGTAGCACCCAGAAACACCAACCAGCTGCCTGAGATGTAAGATGCAAAAAACTATGATCTCTATATCCCACGAGACTGGTCCGTCGTGATTAATTTCCTTTATGAGATCCAAACAATTGCACTCAATTACCATATCATGCCAACCCTTTTCTATTAACCAGGAAAGAGCTTCCTTAATAGCTAAAGCCTCCATAATCTTTGGATTAGAAACACGCTTGCAGAAAATAGGTCCACATCTACAAAAGAGCCTTGACTATCATGCAAAACCATTCCCAAACCACCACTGGGTGACTGATTATTCCAAGAGGCATTCACCTTACAAATGAAAAAACCTTGAGCAGGAACACACCAGCTCCTAATTGCAGAAGCAGTCGCAGTAGAACTAGCTGATCCCCTGTTAAGCAAGCTACCACTCACAGCTTCAACATATTCAAGCCACTGGTTCAGAATGTTCAAGGACAACATGTTCTTTTATGCTTTATATTGCATTTGTTCATTTGCATGATGTTCCTTTGATTTGAGTATCAGAATAGCTCAAATTTGTTTTCCATGCTTTATTTATTAGAACCCTTGATTATATTTTCCAACTGCTGACTTGTTCTAACAAGTGTATCCCTTAGTTTGGCTGAGCTGCACGCATTCAGCTATCTGAGCCTTCAACCCCCCAAACCCCACCCCCCCCAAATTCTCATACAGGTTGCTCCATTATTCACCTGCAACAGAAGATATCTTCCATGTCTGCTTTCCACTCGATACTCCATATAACAAGTGTTCTGTTCCCAAGCTTGGTCTCCAAAAGTTTTATGAGATGCTTGTGGCCATGCATGTCTGCAATTTTTTATATGTTCTTTTCCCTATCCTTAATATTCTGCTCTTTTCAAGCCGGCAATGCTCATCTTTTTGAGCTATGTTCCCAGGGTTAGCTTGTGATGTTTAAACCTCTATGTCTGAGATTTTCAAAAAGTTGGTTTGCTACAGGAGGGGCTGGGACTTGATGTAGTTTATCACATTTCCTCCACCATGTGAGAAGCAGTCAGCTTCATATTTGTTACTATTTGCAAATTTTTTATGGTAAACCAAGCACTCCTAACTAATTAGATATACAAAAAAGTGCAACTACTTGTCCATTGTAAATATGTTTATGCTCTGTAGTCTTATTCTATTCTTGAAAAATAAACACTGAATTGTACAGAGCTATAGCTGGTCTGACAAATGGGTGTTCCTTAAGAATGTTGACATGTTATGAAACAAGAAATGTGAGTACTGCAACCAATATCTAATGATTGGGCTTTCCTTTGAAATTCTTGTATGTCCAGACCAAAGAAATTCAATGAAAAAGCGAGTAGAAGATCAAAGTGACACTTTTCTTGCTTCATCTACCCAAGAAAGGTTGCAGAGCCAGAAGGAATTTGATGCTGATAAAATTGTTTCTAATGATTGTTCGAGTGCAAACCATGCAAATGAAGGAGGCCTTGACGATTCCAGCTTAGATAGTGTTGATATGCCAAAAGGAAGGCCAATTTCTCCTGGGACTTTGGCATTGATGTGCGATGAACAAGATACGATCTTTATGGCTGCTGCTTCCCCCAATGGGTTGATGGGCCATGGCTGCGACAGTTCTTCACAACTACCTTGTGGACAAGGCATGGCAGAGGCTCATGCAGAGCAAGAAAGAATTGTTTTAACAAAGTTTCGAGATTGCCTTAATAGGCTCATCACATTCGGGGAAATAAAAGGCAAGTTTCTCTCCTATTGCCAAATTTTTACACTCTAATGGCTCTAGAAAAGGGAAATGCCAGGTCTAGTATTTTTAGATGATATACTCACGTTTAATGACAAGAAACTAGTATGTCCTAATACATATTGCTAAGTTGTCTATTTTACCAAACATTTCCCCAAAATAAACATTGCTTTTTAATTCTTATTGTTACTTTGTTAAATTTGAAAATATATCACCTTAATGGAAGTTACAGATAGTTGTTTTCTCGTAGTGTACAAAAGACAAATAGCCTCTTTGCAATCAGAAAGTTGCATTTACTAGAATTTGTTTCTTACATTAGGAGGCGCATTGGGCCTAGGGTTACAATGGGAATAGCCCTCTTCCACCCCTTAAACCATACACATGTTCTCCATTGGCTTTGATTTGAACCCTCCATAGGTGGAGTTGGAAGGTCAAACCTTTAGGGTGTACTCCTGTGGATGTGCAATTAACTACAATCAGCTACTGTAATTACATATGCTACTAGTTATGTAACTTGCCTTTAGGGTGTACTCCTGTGGATGTGCAATTAACTGCAATCAGCTTGTAATTACATACGCCACATGTTATGTAACTTACCTTTTCTGTTAGTCAATTGTGATGGTTTGGGATTTCTGATTACAAGGGTTGTCTTTAGCTGCACCATTGTAAGGTGCCATGAATTTCAGATTCATAGTTGTGATCTATGTTCTTATAATTAGTGAATTATATCTTTTAATTGCTTCAAATATTGTGAAATTTCAACAGAAACGAAGTGTTCATCATTAGCCAGAACTGAGCTGGGGAATGAAAAAGGTCCATCCAGCACAGGTTTAGCAAATACCAGAACTCGAACAGGGAGTCAACAGGGACCCTTTAGCAATGGGGTTGTTAAAGTTCCAGCAACTGCCAAACCACCCCAGATGGTTACTTCTATAGTTGCCACCTCTAGCAGTGCTCTTAAAAAAATTCCTAGCCTCCCACAAAATGGAGATAACAAGCTGAAGTCTTGAAAAGAAATGTAAAGACATTTTAGCTCTGAAGACTGGCCCAAGGTACGCTACAGAACCTCTGCAATACTACTACAATGCTCATTCTGACTTCAATGCTGATGCAGTCTCTAGGTAGTATTTGGGCCTGGTTGTTGGAACTGACCAGGATTGGATTTATTGCCCTCGTAATTAATATATTACATAGTAGTGTTTCTGTTTCAACCATAATTCAAATCCAGTGGTATAAGTTGCCGAGCCTTACAAATGCACAGGATATGGTTTCTATGATTACTTGCAGTTACCATAATAGATTGTATCTTTAGATACTAGGGATTTTCTTGTTCTATTTACATTGTTAAAAGCAAAGAGCAAATTTATGATTTTTAATGGAATATGAAATTTCAAGTTTGATCCTTGAACTAAAGCAGAAACATTTTTTCCTGTTAGTGTAGTGATCCTGTTCCTACTTGCTGATTGTCTCTGCAGTCTAGATGCTACATTCAATACTGGTTATTTTTCATAGGATGGGGTTGCCTTTGTCAAAAAGTTAAGGGGTTTGGTATCCTTCGCAGTTTCTGGAAACAGAAAACTTGATTGGTTTTGAATACAATCAATCTTATGAATTCATTGTTATGATTTTTGTCAACCACTTTGGTTTTGAGGTATTTCGACAATGGACTGTTGGTTTTTCACGTCTTCGAAAAAAAAAACCCAACAAGCTTTCTGTTTCTGGTTTTGAATTTGACTTTTAAAAATAGATAAGGGAAATGTTACTAAACTTTCTGGTTACTTTTGGCATGTCTGAAAAATAAACAGCCCTTAGTTGGTGGCCTTTTATGCCTGCATTACCAGAAGGTTGTTTCCCGTATGTGATTTTACTTTTAGCAACAGCTGATATGTAGACGAGATGGAATCAAGGAATTGATCATTAATGTGGTCTTCAAAGTCAGACAGTTATACTGTGAAGAAAAAAAAAAGATTTTGACCCATTTGGCCTAAACCCACCTTCTCAGCATAACCAAAACAAGTCGAATGTTGCAAAAATGTAGATGGAGAAAGAGAAGGTTGAAAGAGATGAAAATTTCAAGAGACCGATGGTGAGGAGTACAGAGGTGCATAAAAATTAGATGGCCTGCACTTTTTGAGAAGTTAGTTGGTTTTGTGAATATTATACATGAAAACTATGAAACAAAGTTATTAAGGAGTATTTAACATCTTATTGGATAGATCTAGAGTTGTAGAGGGATTTATTATCTGAAGATCTGATTTTTTTTGTTTTAAATAATTTCTTAAAAGTTGAATTGTCATCAACCACAAGTCATCCAATTGTCTAGTTTTTAAGGGTAATTCACGCGAACTATTCTTGAGAAATCTTCTAAATCTTTAGGAGAGAGGGATTGTTATGCCTAAAGTGCTAACTTTAATATTATGTTTATGTAGTTTTGTTGTCTAACAGACAACCATATATAATTTACTATTTATAGGAAAATTTGAAAAACCTTATAATTGACAAAATATTAATTTATCTCCTAAATGATATTCATACATTAATTTAAGATAATTTTAGAAATAAATTTAATCAAATTCTTACTTGATTTTTCTAGGTTTAGAAATATAATCATTGTATTAATTATATTTAAGTATTTAATTTTTAAAATATATTTAAATCAAGTTATACTTAATTAAATAATTTCAGTATAATTTATAACTAATTTATAACTAATATGTTAATCCAAATATAAATTATAATTCTAATTAAATAATTTAATTTATTATTAATTTAATAATTGATTAATTTATATTTGAAGATCAGATGTATTGTCTAACAATATATCATGATTTTTAAATATTAGAAAAATTATTATTGGTTTGACTTAACTTTTTAATCACTAGTTTCTCATTGTAGTTAATATTTTTTCATCAATAATGTTTTGATTTAACATAAAAGCATGGAGTATATCTTTCATGTTAAATCATGTTTATTCTCTACATAATAGTTATTGATCGTTTGAATAAGATTTGAAACTTTTTTCAAATCTCATTCCCCCTTTGCCAAGGATTTCTCAGTCAATACTATTTGATAATAGATGAAACATTTTTTTTAATTCATCTAGGGTGAAGAATTCTCTCTTGATCATTCAAACACTTTCAATATTTGTCATTTCGTTACCTCGTTTAAGATAACATGTAATAGGATCCAAGTATAACATTCTCTATATAAGATGACTTAATAATCTTAAGTCTAAGGATCATTTACACAACCATCACATGAGCTTTTCTATAAATATATGCGATCTTTCCATATTAAACTTTTATGCAAGTCAGTTCAATGTCCATGTCTTAAGACAAACATCTACATATTAGTTCTAGGTATCTATTATATCTCAGCTTATGGGAACTACTGCTTCATTTTATAAAAAGAAAGAATATAATATGTATCATTTCTTACGGTTATAATGAATATCCAGTATTTAAGAGAGCATCGACTAGGAACATTTTAGGAATAATGGTTTGATGCAATAAGAATCATATAATTATAACAATTTTATAATTTTCTTTGTAAAATATTTTTATTTCATGGACTTTATCTTTACTTTAGATTTATTAATCTAATATTATATGAATCTTAATGTAACACCTTCAAATCGTTATGTCATGAAATCTCCAAACATTTCTTTACCAATGTCAAGTATTGGGTAATATGTTTAAAATTTATGGGATTTTTTTTTGAAATTTTGGCAGAGTTTCCTCTATTTTTATTGGTACCAAGTTATCGACAACACTTCTATTATATGTCATTACGATTTCCATCTTGATCCAATCATCCTGGATCACATTCCATTCATAAAACAATAACTCAATACTTATACTTATCAATATATTCAAGTCTCATAACGATTTGAAGATAAACAAATTCATCACAAACATAATAAATGCTAACTAATTACATGTATGCCTTTAAACTACATAAATACAACATTAAGATTAAGAGTCATATTATATTTATAATAAATCTTATCTTATCATTTTGAAAATGATTTGGTCATACTAACAACTATACATATATATAATACATCCACTACCTATTACACCTTCTACTTGATTTTTGCAACACAAAAGGATATACACTGAAAGTAAAGACATGAATATTACATTCTAAAATGGTAATTCATAAACAGGAGAATTCCTAAATCTAATGATCTGCATTGCCTCGCGGTGTACCTGTTTCAACAATAACCATATTAATTAACGTACTCACTATATTAGTCTAATATTAATTAATTACTCTTAACCTTTGAAATTTAACACTTCTATTTTAATCTAATTTAATCCCATAATTTATATAATCTTTTCAAAACTTAAAAATCTAGCTAACTCATCTTAATTACCAAATAAATCTAACACTTCCATATAATTATTCAGAAATTTAGTTTTCCTTCCTCGGTTATCAATAGATCCAGTAATTCCATTCGAGTTACCCATCATATGGCTAACCTCTTTTGTTAGTCAATCAATCCAGTAATTCCATATGAATTACTCCTTATCCGGTTAATCTCTTAGTTAACTAATAAACCCGGTAATTCTCTTGATTACCCAAAAATCCGGCTAACTCATTTCGTTTAGCAAAATCAATCCGGTAATTCCATATGAATTACCCAGTATCCGGCCAATCTCTTTTGTTAGCCAAACAATCCGGTAATTCCATACGAATTACCCCATATTTGGTTAACCTCTTTGTTAACTAATAAAACCGGTAATTTCACATAATTTACCGATAATTCACATAATCATAACTCAAATTATTCATTTGCTCCATCTGTTTAATATCAATTAAATAAGCAACATAGATAATTAAGAAAACTAAAAATTACAAAATAAGGTGATGAATCACCTACCTTCTACTCGGGATGACCCAATTCCTCCTGTCTGATAACCAGCTCTAGACACAATTTCTGAATCAATCAAGTGTCATTATATCATTAGTCCATCTATATTTTTCTTACGTGCCGAAACACAAAGCAAGTAATATTTTTATTTGTAATTTGTTCTAATAAAAATTCATTTTCAAATATATCATTATTTTACATACAACCTCATATTTAACTCAAGCTACTTCTTTGCTTACTTTATGTTCATAATTCCTCCATCAAACAATTCTTCTATTCTTTATACCCTTACATCATATTATTTATTTTACCTAAATACTATATTCAAACACAATCTAGACATCTTGTCTTCATATTTTCTTTTAACTAGTTTATTTCTCTTTTAATTTGAATTTACTTATAATTATAATAATAATTATTATTTTCTCAACTTAAATGCTATCTCTTCATATAGTCTTTCTCACATTTTCATTTATCATGATTAGACATGGTTTTTTTCTAAACATTAACATCAAAACTCATTCTCCCATTTTCCCCCTTTATTTGGCTGAATGTGATGTTTCCTTTTCTTCTTTCAAATTTTTCTTCATTTACTTGTTATTTCAACATGTTTTCATTTTATTCTACTTCAATTTTATCATTTTTCCTTCCCCTCCTAATTCTCCCAAATTCACATAAGAACCTTAAGTTCAAAAATCTAGGATTTAAGGAAAACTAAGGTAACATTCCATGAAATTACTTCCTAACTTAATCAAATAAGCTTAGGAAAACATTTAAATCAAACATTAAATCCAAACTTCTCATGCTTACCTATTGCTTTTCTTCCAATTTCTCTTATCTTCCAAGGTTAGTTGAATTCCCCTTCTCAAACCCTCCTTCCTTCACTTGATGTAGTGTTTTATAGGTTGAACTAACAAGTTTATAAAGTTATTCTCTCAATTTCGTTATTGTTTTTCCTTACTTTTCTCTTTTTCTCTCATGTTATGCTCTGTTTTTCTTTTCACCTTTTTGTTTCTGCCCATTCGGCAGTTAATAAAAGAGAAGGAGAGCTTATATGTTTTCTTTTCAATGGCAAATCACTATTCTACCCTTAATGAGTATTTTTGCCTCTATTTGACGGTCCTTATTTTTTTTTCTAGCACT
>Ga0325414_1006044_pt1 | contig 12810 bp, 7 predicted proteins | sample PopdelMetagenome_8_FD_206183 | JGI IMG/M metagenome (GOLD analysis project Ga0325414, IMG submission 206183) | Populus deltoides microbial communities from Bellville, Georgia, United States - Leaf-PdKOR-R3 | ecosystem: Host-associated > Plants > Phyllosphere > Phylloplane/Leaf | place: USA... | reverse complement strand
TAAAATTATTAAATATAAATAAAAATAATGAGAAAAATAATATTGTTGGTAAATTATAAAGATATTTATTGACAAAATATTACATTGTTATTTTTCTCGGTATTCACAGATGAAATTTTTTTTACCGATGACTACATAGAGAATTGAAAATGAAAAAATATATAAAAAAATAACATGTCATTATTACAAATAGAATTATCGATGAAATATTCATGTCGCTAATACTCGTCGGTGAATCCGTCGATAATATTTAAGCTATAACCTAACATATGACTCCATATATCCCTCTTTTTTACTTCTTTTTCTTCTATAGAAAACAACTTACAACACCTTCTTATTTTTTTTATAAATCAAGCTTTCATCATCATAAATTCGGTCAATCCAACACTCAGTCTGTCAGTATCCCTATTATGGTTTTTTTTTTTTGAAGATTTGTCAAATCAAGTAAGCAAAACTACTAATTTTTTGTTGTAACCCATTTTTTAAATGTTAATTTTTTTTATATTTCTATGTAGTATATGTAGTTTGTTTGTGTGTTTACTTGTTTTATAGCTTTTTCCTATAGAAATTTATTGTATGAATATATGATTTGTACATGTTAGGATTTGTTCGAGATTTTAAAAAATCAATTTTGTTTGTCATTTGATGAAATTAAGTTTGATTTTGTAAATTAGATATTTTATAATGAAATAAATAATGGTTTATTTAAAGGGTACATTTCACATCTTGTCAATTTTATTGTTAAGTTGAAATTTCAGTAAATTTGGAGGAATTTAATTTTTTAAAGAAAATTGATAGTGATTTAAGAGTTTTATTAAAATAGATTGAATAAGTTAGTGTTAAATCAATGATAGTTAACTAGTTGAGTACCGATAATTTGTTTAGTTCACATTATTAATTAATGCATGTTATCATCAATATTCTATATAGGTTTCATATAAGTAATGGATGATCGTTCGTGGATGTATTGAGTTTCACCTGAATGGTTGCACAAGATGAATTATTGTAATGAGATTGAAGGTTTTATTAATTACGCACTATTTAAAATGAAAAATATTAATGGAGGTGGTATTAGATGTTCATGTAAGATGTGTAAAAATAAAAAGTTTATTGATCTAAATGTTGTTATGAGGCATCTTGAATCAAAAGGGTTAATGGAAAAATATTTGTGTTAGTTTGCACATGGATAACTATATGTTTCTTACGAGACCATGGTAAAAAAAAGGTTGGATCAATTTCTAGTTCTAATAAAATGCATGGAGTTGTAAATGATAATAGTAATCATTATAGGATTATGGTTATGGATGCAATAAGAATGAATCAGGGTGATGCAGGTGAATGTTCAATCATAAATGAAGAATAAAATACAGATCCAGCCATGTTTTTTGATATTTTGAAAGATTTTGACAAATCATGGTTATTTACCGGTCATTGAACATGTGTTCACTATCAAATCAGATTATGGGCTGAGTGAGGTCAGTTATGATAGAATCGTTGAATGAGCGAGAAGTATTTTACCTGAAGGGAATAGGCTAAAAGAGTACTTTTATACCGCTAAATCCATAATAAAACCCCTTAGCTTAAGATACCAAAAAATCAACATGTGTCTAAACTTCTGCATGTTGTACTATCTAGAAACTATAGATTTGAGCGAGTGTAGAACCTGTGGGCATGCTTGATATAAGCCCAGAACTGGAAGGGGAAGGACTTTTATCGCACATAAAAAACTAAGATACTTATCAATCACTCTTAGACTGCAAAGGTTATATATATCTCCAAACACTACTGAGCATATGACATAGCATCATTCACATGATGCGGTGGATGAAATCATGATGCACCCTTCCAATGGAAAAGCTTAAAAGCAGTTTAATAGAATGCATCCTTAGTTTTCAATGGAAACGTGGAACGTATGTGTTGGGTTATATACAGACGGATTCAATTCATTTAGGTTATTTGTTGCACCATATTCTTACTGGCCAGTGATACCCATGATTTACAACTTACTACTGGGATATATATGAAGTTAGAGTTCATATTTTTATCTATGATCATATTTGGTCATAATTCAAGAAAACAAATTTTTTCAGATGAATGCAGCTTTGATGTGGACTATTAATTATTGTTTCACATATGGGATGGTTTTTTGTTAAAGTACACATGAAAAATTAGCATGTCCATACTATATGAAAAATAACAAGGCCTTACCTTAACAAATGGTGGTAAAACATCTTTTTTATTTTCACTTAAGGTTTTTATCAACCGATCATAAGTATAAAAAGAATAGAAAGGACTTCTTTGCAGGTAGAGTTGAAAGAGATGTTGCACTGTCAGGTGAAAAATTATTATGACATGGACTTGCAGTATGAGGGCATTATGTTTGGTTTTCAATTCGGTAAGCAGAAGTTTCCTAGTTTTGGTGTGATCCACAATTGGATAAAGCAAAGTATTTTTTGAGAGTTTTTTTTATTAAAAGACTAATATCCTCTACCATAATTTGGATGTCATGCTTATAGAAAAAAACATGTTTTAAAATATTCTAACATGATAATGGACATGAAATGGAAGACAAATGACAACATGAAGGTTAGAATGAATATATATTTGTTTTGTCATTGTAAGAATATGGAGTTGGTTTATGATAAGTCATTGGTCACAAAGCCCAAAGCCAATTTTGCCTTGGACAAGAATGCATAATTTTCTTGTCTACCAATGACTTAAGAGTGCACGTTTTCTTGATGGATATGTTTCGAACATATCTTAATTAATGAACTTGGAGGATGACAGATTGTATGGAATGAAGAGTCATGATTGTCATGCGTTTATACAAACACTCATTCAACTTGCTTATTATGATTTATTGTAAAAAAGAATATGAGATACACTCACAGAGATCAATCACTTTTTTAGAGATATATGGTCTAACAAGATGCATATCCAACACATGGAGAAGCTTGAAATGAATATCGTCCAGACAACTTGTAAATTTGAGATGATATTATCTTCATCTTTCTTCAACCCAATAGAGCATCTACCTATAGATTTATAGTTTGAAGCAAAATTGAAGGCCTTGTCTAGTATAGATAAATGTATCCATTCAAAAGGTTAGAGATTATACATGCATCCTAATTAAATTTATATTGTTTTTTTTAATTAAAACATTCATTTTATTCCATCTATTTGTTCAACCTAAAAAAAAAGTTAAAAATAAGGTGAATATTGAGGCTTCGACATGTGAGGCTTTTATTGTTGAAGAGATCTCAACATTTATCTCTTACTATTTTGAGCCTCACTTAAAAACAAGAATCAATCATATTCCAAGACGTGATGACATTGGAGAAGTGCCTTAAAGTATGATTTTTTTTTAATATTTTCCCATCTTGGATGACATTTACAAAAAAAATATGGTGAGGAGAAGATATTTGATAGAAATCGAATTCAGAGATGGATATAATTATGTGCTACTTAACAGAAATGAATTGCGACATTTTATTCAATAAGTATAATATTAACATGTTGTTATTTCTAAATAATTTTTCTGTCATACTCTTATAAACTAATAGATTGAAAAAAATCCTCGTATACAACATCATTAATTTTTACTATCTCAAAATTTACTTATAACTGGATCTTAAATTTTCCAATTACAAAATAAATAATTTTTCGCGTGGTTCAGAACACATGTAAGCACTACTTAATAATTCTTATCTCTCGAAATACTTAATTTCAATAAGCCTTTCTCTTTATTTGTTAATTATTGTAATCTTGTACCAGATTTATCAATTAGAAGAGAATGCTAGTGATAGTTTGAATTTACTATGTTTGGATCCTGAAAGAAAGGTCAAGTGTTATAATGAGTTTTTCATCAATGGATATGTCTTTTATACCAAAGAGTATGGTCAAGGTAGAAAGACCTATAATAGTGGAGTTTATGTTAAGGGATCAACTTTTAACGAGTTTGAAGTTGATTATTATAGGAAGTCAGAAGATGTGATTGAATTGTAATATCATATCAAGATTAATAAAGTGTTTTTATTCAATGTTATTGGTATGATACCACTGATAGAGGAATCAAAGTAGATCTCTACCATGGTTTGTTCTAAATTAATACAAATAATTCAATCCTTCACCAACTCTCTCACTTGCTAAAACTCATTTCATCTTTTACCAGTTCCTCATGTGTGTGTGTGTATTCATCATATCCTTATCCATTTAGAACCAATTCATCTTCAACAAATGCTTTATTATTTCACCTAAGACAATATAAAAAAAGATGAGAGCATATCAACTAAAACCTAGACGAAGAGAACGATCTCACCGACATCTATCATCATTTTGTCTTGGTTTGCAGTACTAGTAAGTAGTGAGGTAGGAACAACAAGCAATAAAGAAATAATGCTCTTCAATTTAAGAGAGATAACAAGTAAAGACAAGCTGATAAGCTCAGCGTTAACACCAACACCATCACCAACAAATCTATAGTAAAGGCAAGAATGTTGGGTATAAAAATGAGAGATATGAGAATCTTCTTGGTCTGCCTTAACATGTTTGGCCTTATCCTCGTATAAACCCATAAAATCAACACTCTAATTCAATAGAGTGGATCTGGTGTTAAAAAAAATATGTTGGCACCAATGTATTTTTGCTAATAAAGATGATTTTTTTGCTAACAATGAAATTGACTAATTTACATTAGTGTTCTATGGACAATAACCCATGAAAATCAATTTTGTGTTTATGGATAGAAGAGAGAGAATTCATGTTTGAACAGAAAGAAATTGAGAGACTTTAATATTTGACGGGTGTAAAATTATTAAAGATGAATTCTATGGACAATAACCCATGAAAATCAATTTTGTGTTATATGGACAATAACCCTTTTTCAATCTTTTTTTTTTAGGATCCAGATGTAGACTTTAATATTTGACGGGTGTAAAATTACACGATAAAGTACACCCTCAGGTATTAAAGATACAAGGTATAAATAAAATACGATACTAAAATTTAGACTTTAGAACGGTTAGGATTTAATCTAATAAGGTAGACACTTTCTCATGAAGAGAGATCTACCTTGAACTCTAGAAAAGACCAACAAATAGAAACTCGACTTAAAAAACAATCAAATAACAATGTAGTCTACCTTAGGTAGGGTGCACTAAGGGTGATACGTCTTCCCCTTGCACAACCAGTCCCTTACCCAGACTCTTGTAGACCATAGGTTCCTAGTTACCATAATACTAGGTGGCAACTCCTAACGAACCAAACATATGAACTAGAAAATCGCCAGCCGACGCCGCGCGCTGATGTGCGACATTAGGTATAATATTTTATTAAGTTTTCTTAACAAATTAAGAATATATGTAGATATTATTTTGTTTAATACATTGCGTTTTCGAATAAGATTATAAAAATATTTTTTAATATTAGCAACTGTTCTCTTTGTGAAACTCATCATGATATTTTTTTATTAAAAAATATTTAGTTGTTTTACTACGAGCGTGATACGGTTCGGCCTTGTGATATGATTCAAGTAAGGTCAGATTCAGATTTTGGCGTAAATGTTTCTACCGTCCAATTTTATGCTAATAAGCATAACTCGAAATCTAGTAATTGGATCGAGCTAAAACTTTACCAGAAGATTCTAGAGGAATTTGTCTATGTTGGGGTAAATTTCCAAGTGAATTGGAGTTTGAAAAGGACTTGCGATGCAGGTCAAAACAGGCTGTATGAATTTTGTTATTTACTTCCTTTTGAACTGTGAACTTCCTATCTAGCAAGGATCCTTTTTCTAAAAGGATGTGACAGCTTGTTTTGGGATTTTTTTTATTTCATAAGAATCTTTAATGAGCTGAAACATAATTTTCAAGAGTGGCAACGATTCATTAATGTTTCAAAATCTTTTTCTTATAATGATTCCTTATTCATCCTAGTTAAATAAGGAAAGAAGGGGTGGTGCTATTTAATAACAAATTAGTTATTTTTATTATTTTCTTTAATGTTTGGGCTTAATTAAAACTTTTTTTTAAGCTAGGATCCAAGGCTTGCTTGGATCAGGTTATGGGCTTTTCAGTTTAGGGTTTTTTGATCAGTTTTGTATATGGGTCAGTTCAGCCTACAAAGGTAAATCCATTAGGGTTAATTTTTAAGAACTATTTAAACACATATAACCTAAATTTTAGGGTCATTGATGAATATAAATTCTGATTTTTTTAGTTTTAATGTGTAAGAGTGATTCTTGCATTTTTCAGTTCTTGAAGGAGCTAAATCTGACTTATCAAAGATTAACTGGCTTCGTGACATCATTTTACTCATTCCAATAGTGTTGCTGCCTTGGGGCAGGTTTTCATTGTGTCATACTCATATCAGATCAATTTTGGCTTTTCTTGATCAGATCTCAATCTTCATTGTGGGTTGCGTGATCACGAGGTTCACATCAGTTGGTATTAGAGTTAGGCTTTAAAAATAGGTCATATCCTTCTGTTATTTTTGTTTTTCTTTAGTGTTCTTTTAAGTTTTTTAGTGTTTGTGTTGTTCATCTTCTTGTTTTTTTGTGTTCGCATCATCTAAGAAAAAAAAGGGTTATGTTCCAGCTTGTTTCAGTCTCTAATCATATCGGTAGCATAAATTAAAAAAAGAGAGAGATAAGATGAAATTCCAAGGATGATTTATATTTACAACAGAAACTGTAAATCCCGAGAAAAACCAAGGCCGGATTAAATTAAAGAAAATAAACTAAACTAAAAAGAAGTAGGGGTGAGAACCAATACACTTAAAGAAAATGGGGCCTAAATGCAAATAAGAATAATTATAGAGCATAAATACTCCTATTCTCACCAAAAACAGATCTGCAGCTACGTAAAGAAAGAAAAGAGGGAGTTTTTATATCTATTTTTAGAAATTAAGAGAGAAACACCAAAATTTCAAGAACCCATCCCAGATTGAGGGTTATAGGTAAAATAAACCCTGGTGGGAAAGGGATTAACAAGAAAAAATTGAATAAGAAGAGAAGAAGAGAGGGTCGGCTGTCATTAGAAAGAAAAGGAGGGTTCGAAGCCTTGATTCGCATCAGGTAAGATATTCTAAACCTGGTCTTATGAGTCACTTCAAGTCGATTATGAATTGATGCCTAGATGTTAATTTATATATTGAGTTCTTAGACTTGAATTGAGGAAAAAGTAAGAGTTGTTAAAGTAAAGAACTTCATGTGTTGTGTGTAAATGGAAAGATTGATGAATCTGGACAGTTTCGTCTCTTGACCTTCAAAGAGATTTTGGGGAGGAGAATGAAGGAATTAGGATCAAGTTCCTTCATAGAAATTGTAGTTTTGGATGTTTATTAATGAGTGATTTTGACTACCTTAGAGGCAGAACTAGGTTCTTCCCAAAACATAGAACTTGTAGCCTCATGTCTTACCTTTCCAACGCCATAAATTTCGCTTAAATCAGAGTTCTATAACTCCAAATATAGTTAAAAATATGAGGAGAGGTCAGACAGTAACAGTTCAAAAATGGACAGTAACAGTCCAAGCGTTTCTTAATGAGCGATTTTGACTACCTTAAAGGCAGAACTAGGTTCTTCCCAAAACATAGAACTTATAGCCTCATGTCTTACCTTTCCAACGCCATAAATTTCGCTTAAATCGGAGTTGTATAACTCCAGATATAGTTAAACAACTAAGGAGAGGTCAGACAGTAACAGTTCAAAAATGGACAGTAACAGTCCAAACGTTTGTTCATGAGCGATTTTGACAACCTTAGAGGCAGAACTAGGTTCTTCCCAAAATATAGAACTTGTAGCTCATGTCTTACCTTTTCAACGCCACAAATTTCGCTTAAATCGGAGTTCTATAACTCCAGAAATAGTTAAAACTCTGAGGAGAGGTCAGATAGTAACAGTTCAAAAATGGACAGTAACAGTTGGACAGTAACAGTCCAAGCGTTTGTTAATGAGCGATTTTGACTACCATAGAGGCAGAACTAGGTTCTTCCTAACATATAGAACTTGTAGCCTTATGTCTTACCTTTCCAACGCCATAAATTTTGCTTAAATCGGAGTTCTATAACTCCAGATATAGTTAAAACTCTGAGGAGAGGTCAGACAGTAACAGTTCAAAAATGGACAGTAACAGTTGGACAGTAACAGTCCAAGCGTTTGTTAATGAGCAATTTTGACTACCATAGAGGCCGAACTAGGTTCTTCCCAACATATAGAACTTGTAGCCTCATGTCTTACCTTTCCAACGCCACAAATTTCGCTTAAATCGGACTTCTATAACTCTAGATATAGTTAAAAATCTGATGAGAGGTCAGACAGTAACAGTCCAAGCGTTTGTTAATGAGCGATTTTGACTACCTTAGAGGCAGAACTAGGTTCTTCCCAAAACATAGAACTTGTAGCCTCATGTCTTGCCTTTCCAACGCCATAAATTTCACTTAAATTGGAGTTCTATAACTCCAGATATAGTTAAAAATCTAAGAAGAGGTCAGACAGTAACAGTTGGACAGTAACAGTCCAAGCGTTTGTTAATGAGCGATTTTGACTACCTTAGAGGCAGAACTAGGTTCTTCCCAAAACATAGAACTTGTAGCCTCATATCTTACCTTTCCAACACCATAAATTTCGCTTAAATCAGAGTTCTATAACTCCAGATATAGTTAAAAATATGAGGAGAGGTCAGATAGTAACAGTTCAAAAATGGACAGTAATAGTCCAAGCGTTTGTTAATGAGCGATTTTGACTACCTTAGAGGAAGAACTAGGTTCTTCCCAAAACATAGAACTTGTAAACTCATGTCTTCCCTTTCCAACGCCATAAATGTTGCTTAAATCGAAGTTTTATAACTCCAGATATAGTTAAAAATCTGAGGAGAGGTCAGATAGTAACAGTTCAAAAATGTACAGTAATAGTTGGACAGTAACAGTCCAAGCGTTTGTTAATGAGCGATTTTGACTACCTTAGAGGCAGAACTAGGATCTTCCCAAAACATAGAACTTGTAACCTCATGTCTTACCTTTCCAACTCCATAAATTGCGCTTAAATTGGAGTTCTATAACTCCAGATTTAGTTAAAAATCTGAGGATAGGTCAGACAGTAACAGTTGAAAAATGGACAGTAACAGTCCAAGCATTTGTTAATGAGCGATTTTGACTACGTTAGAGGCAGAACTAGGTTCTTCTCAAAACATAGAACCTGTAGCCTCATATCTTACCTTTCCAACGCCATAAATTTCACTTAAATTGGAGTTCTATTACTCCACATATAGTTAAAAATCTGAGGAGAGGTCAGACACTAACAGTTCAAAAATAGACAGTAACAGTTCGACAGTAACAGTCCAAGCATTTGTTAATGAGCACTTTTGACTCTATTAGAGGCAAAACTAGGTTCTTCCCAAAACATAAAACTTGTAGCCTCATGTCTTACCTTTCCAACGCCATAAATTTTGCTTAAATCGGAGTTCTATAACTCCATATATAGTTAAAAATCTGAGGAGAGGTCAGACAGTAACAGTTGGACAGTAACAGTCCAAGCATTTGTTAATGAGCGCTTTTGACTCCCTTAGTGGCAGAACTAGGTTCTTCCCAAAACATAGAACTTGTAGCCTCATGTCTTGCTTTTCCAACGCCATAAATTTTGCTTAAATTGGAGTTTTATAACTCTAGATATAGTTAAAACGCTGAGGAGAGGTCAGACAGTAATAGTTGGACAGTAACAGTCCAAGCATTTGTTAATGAGCGCTTTTGACTCCCTTAGAGGCAGAACTAGGTTCTTCCCAAAGCATAGAACTTGTAGCCTCATGTCTTGCCTTTCCAACGCCATAATTTTCTCTTAAATTGGAGTTCTATAACTCCAGATATAGTTAAAAATCAAAGGAGAGGTCAGACAGTAATAGTTGAAAAATGGACAGTAACAGTCCAAGCGTTTGTTAATGAGCGATTTTGACTACGTTAGAGGCAGAACTAGGTTCTTCTCAAAACATAAAACTTGTAGCCTCATGTCTTGCCTTTCCAACACGACAAATTTGGCTTAAATCGGAGTTTTATAACTCCAGATAAAGTTAAAACTCTGAGGAGAGGTCAGACAGTAACAGTTCAAAAATGGACAGTAACAGTTGGACAGTAACAGTCCAAGCATTTGTTAATCAGCGCTTTTGACTACCTTAGAGGCAGAACGAGGTTCTTCCCAAAACATAGAACTTGTACCCTCATGTCTTCCCTTTCCAACGCCATAAATTTTGCTTAAATCAGAGTTCTATAACTCCAGATATGGTTAAAAATCTGAGGAGAGGTCAGATAGTTACAGTTCAAAAATGGACAGTAACAGTTCAAAAATGGACAGTAACAGTCCATGCGTTTGTTAATGAGCGATTTTGACTACCTTAGATGCAGAACTAGGTTCTTCCCAAACATAGAACTTGTAGCCTCATGTCTTGCCTTTCCAACGCCATAAATTTCGCTTAAATCGGAGTTCTATAACTCCAGATATAGTTAAAAATATGAGGAGAGGTCATACAGTAACAGTTCAAAAATGGACAGTAACAGTCCAAGCATTTGTTAATGAGCGATTTTGACTACCTTAGAGGAAGAACTAGGTTCTTCCCAAAACATAGAACTTGTAGCCTCATGTCTTCCCTTTCCAACGCCATAAATGTTGCTTAAATCGGAGTTTTATAACTCCAGATATAGTTAAAAATCTGAGGAGAGGTCAGATAGTAACAGTTCAAAAATGTACAGTAATAGTTGGACAGTAACAGTCCAAGCGTTTGTTAATGAGCGATTTTGACTACCTTAGAGGCAGAACTAGGATCTTCCCAAAACATAGAACTTGTAACCTCATGTCTTACCTTTCCAACTCCATAAATTGCGCTTAAATTGGAGTTCTATAACTCCAGATTTAGTTAAAAATCTGAGGATAGGTCAGACAGTAACAGTTGAAAAATGGACAGTAACAGTCCAAGCATTTGTTAATGAGCGATTTTGACTACGTTAGAGGCAGAACTAGGTTCTTCTCAAAACATAAAACTTGTAGCCTCATGTCTTGCCTTTCCAACACGACAAATTTGGCTTAAATCGAAGTTTTATAACTCCAGATAAAGTTAAAAATCTGAGGAGAGGTCAGACAGTAACAGTCCAAGCATTTGTTAATCAGCGCTTTTGACTACCTTAGAGGCAGAACGAGGTTCTTCCCAAAACATAGAACTTGTACCCTCATGTCTTACCTTTCCAACGCCATAAATTTTGCTTAAATCGGAGTTCTATAACTCCAGATATGGTTAAAAATCTGAGGAGAGGTCAGATAGTTACAGTTCAAAAATGGACAGTAACAGTTCAAAAATGGACAGTAACAGTCCATGCGTTTGTTAATGAGCGATTTTGACTACCTTAGATGCAGAACTAGGTTCTTCCCAAACATAGAACTTGTACCTTCATGTCTTCCCTTTCCAACGCCATAAATTTTGCTTAAATCGGAGTTCTATAACTCCAGATATGGTTAAAAATCTGAGGAGAGGTCAGATAGTTACAGTTCAAAAATGGACAATAACAGTTCAAAAATGGACAGTAACAGTCCATGCGTTTATTAATGAGCGATTTTGACTACCTTAGATGCAGAACTAGGTTCTTCCCAAAACATAGAACTTGTAGCCTCATGTCTTACCTTTCCAACGCCATAAATTTTGCTTAAATCGAAGTTCTATAACTCTAGATATAGTTAAAAATCTGAGGAGAGGTCAGACAGTAACAGTTCAAAAATGGACAGTAACAGTTGGAAAGTAACAGTCCAAGTGTTTGTTAATGAGTGATTTTGACTACCTTAGAGGCCGAAATAGGTTCTTCCCAAAACATAGAACTTATAGCCTCATGTCTTACCTTTCCAACGCCATAAATTTCGCTTAAATCGGAGTTCTATAACTCCAGATATAGTTAAAAATCTGAGAAGAGGTCAGACAGTAACAGTTCAAAAATGGACAGTAACAGTTGGATAGTAACAGTCCAAGCATTTGTTAATGAGCAATTTTGACTACCTTAGAGGTAGAACTGGGTTCTTCCCAAAACATAGAACTTGTAGCCTCATGTCTTACCTTTCCAACGCCATAAATTTCACTTGAATCGGATTTCTATAACTCCAGATATAATTAAAAATCTGAGGAGAGGTTAGACTATAACAGTTCAAAAACGAGGCAGTAATAGTTGGACAGTGAAAGTCCAAATATAAAGAAAGGAATGATAACTAGGAGTGGACAAAGAACGACAATAATCATGAGTGAGATGAGAAAAACATAAAGTACTAGAAATGACTGAAAGAAAGACTTATTGGTTGTTGATATGGTTATTATAAAACATATCCTTGAGTAAGAAAATTTATGAGATAAACCTGTGATTTGCAGGAGAGACCACAGACGTGGTGCAACAGCAGCAGCAGGGGAGCACGAGTAGAGCTTCTATTGCAGGTAGGTGTTTCACACCTACGCTTCCTAGTTAAATTCCATGATTTAATATATTTTGATGTGAAATGTGAAATTACTGAATGTATGTGTATTCAAGGTGAAAAGTTGTTATGTGAATTGCCAAGTGATGAAATTATCACTGAAAAAGGAAAATATTAGAAGTGTGATTTGAGGCATAAACTAGCATACATTGAGTGTATGTTAGGATCCCGGGTAAGGGGATCACCATGTATTGTCTAGCATACATTGAGTGTATGTTAGGATCCCGGGTAAGGGGATCACCATGTATTGTCTAGCATACATTTAGTGTATGTTAGGATCCCGGGTAATGGGATCGTCACGAATGGACTAACATACATTTGGTGTAT
>Ga0325414_1006043_pt1 | contig 12811 bp, 3 predicted proteins | sample PopdelMetagenome_8_FD_206183 | JGI IMG/M metagenome (GOLD analysis project Ga0325414, IMG submission 206183) | Populus deltoides microbial communities from Bellville, Georgia, United States - Leaf-PdKOR-R3 | ecosystem: Host-associated > Plants > Phyllosphere > Phylloplane/Leaf | place: USA... | reverse complement strand
ATATTGGTTTGCCGTTCCTTCTACTGGCTTATCAGGAGGGATTCTTTGCATCTGGAACTCTTCTAATTTTAGTGTTAATTCCTCTTTAGTGGGTATTGAAGGCATTTTTTTCAGTGTAATTTCAAATGTATGATCACGATAGTGTATGCCCCTACTATCAACTCCCAGAAACAAGAATTAAGGGACTATTTGGTGATTAAAAAACTGGTAATAAATCTGTCCCATCTCAATCTCTCTTTTTCTCCACTTCAACTTCCATTTCTTGATGCAGCAACACATCAACAGGCCATTCTTTTATTTCCAAGATTTGTCAAAGCCTTTCTCTGACATTGTTGAAAAACTTCTGGGAATTCCAACCGGTGATGTTTTGATAGTTGTCCATTAGAGAATAAGCATACTAACACAATATTTAACGTAGTTCAGCAAATCATTTATATCAACGGGAGAAGAGCTAATATTATTAGAGATAGATAGAGAAGAGGTTACAACACACATGGAAAAGAATGATCACTTTCTCTCTCAACTCTCATTGCTTACACACTGTTGCACAAGGCAGCAGGGCTGCTACTCTTGGGAACCACTTCTCTGTCTCTCTTCCTCTCTTCTCTTAACACTCTCTCTCACTCACTCATTTTGCTCTCTAACTTATGTCTCTATTTATAGGCATGAATGGTAAGATAACTTGACCATAAATTGTAACACTAATGGTGACAGTATATGAGTTGTATTATTTTGTCAATTATTGGTGTAACTTGTTTGACAATACACACCTACTATTGTAGCCTTTTCTAAATGATATCTTTTTTTTTCTAAAGTAGGCTGCAAATATTTTTTTCATGATTGTTGCACATATTGCGACAATCCTAACAAAATTGGTGTTTTAGAATCATGATATTTTCTTTGAGAAACTCAAAGAATTTCGACAGTGAGGGTCACTAGAAAAGGAGCGAGAGGCAATAGAGATAGCTTATATAATGTGTCCAGGGAAAATGGGCATGATGTTAAAACCTACCAAAAGGAGGGCAGCCAAGCATATACAAGGTTGAAGGTTCAAACGACGACCTATGATCAAAGCATAATCAACAGAGGACTAGAGAACCTCATGATTCTGTAAACCTTTCACAAATTTGTGCAAAGTATCAGGTAAATTATTAGCCTTTTCCAAGCTTGAGCAAAAGCAATTCTATAAATTTGAAGCTCGTGGAGGTAATAGAACATTTATTCTATAAAGAAGAAATCTCTAAATATACGAAGATGTTTCCCATTTAGCAACATGTTAGATACTTCCCATCTTTAAATATGGATTTTACACAAGTTTCATGAACCTTTTGCCAAGTCAACTATCTGATTATTCCACACTATATCAATAAAACAAGTCCCCCACAAGAGCTGGATAATAATTAGACAGCCAAGGACCAATAAGAGCAGATCGAATCACACCCAGGGAGGGAGCAATATTCCTTTTAATTTATCTAGTTATTTGTTCATAATTATTATTCTCTAGCCTTAGTAAAGAGTAAGATTTCCAAGGAAAAAAAAACATAAAGTGTTCTTATACCACTAGAGATTTGACTTCTTGGATAAGTGGATTTGTTTTAGATTTATTGTTCAAAGTTTCAATCTTAAATCATTTGAGTTAATTTTGATCGCAAAGATTTATAGCATGTAAGTTTTGAGAGAAATGAATGGAAAGAAGAGTAATATTATAAAAAAAAAAATTAAACCACATAATTTTCTTTGTTTGAAAGTTATAAAGAGAAAATAAAAGAATGGAAAATAAATCTTTAACTTTCTTTTTTTATACACAGAAGTTTGATTTTCCTTGTTTTATAAAAGAGAAAATTAAAGTAATACAAAATGGATAGAATTTCGCTGATAAAATCCTCTAAAAAATTATATTCATTCATTTTCCATCAATATATCTAAACAAACAAAATTTCATTTTGATCCCTCACTGTTCTTAAACCAAAAAAAAAAAAGATTTTCCTTATTTTATTAATTAATTCTTCTCTTCTATCCTTTATTTTTCATATTTGCCATGTAGATTATTAATTAATTTATTTTCAAGTCTAAATTGTAGCAACAACGAAAAAGTCCGAATCTGTCTTACAGCCCAGACATTGTTCAGTGTTCAGCCCATATCTCAAGTTCTAAAAGTCCAAATGAACTCAATATTTTTTTTTAGAAAGATGAGATAATTTCCTAGAACTTTCATGTGGACAATCTGTTCAAATTCTAACGTTAGAAATGACGTTTTGTTCAGACAAGAAGATAAGGATTGTCACCAAGTCAAGATGTGGCCACCCACTCAACAATTAGTCTTCAAATCAATAGTTTTAAATTTTGGCCTATAAATGAAGGTATTTGTCATGCATTTAGGCATCTTGGTTTTTAGATCGAGATTATGTTCTTGCTCTCTCTATTTATATTTTTTGTAATGCTTAAGTGTTGTTTTTATTAATCTCTTGTTTATGTCTTTCATTTCCTTTCCTTTACTTAGTTAACTTATATTTTATTTATGTTCTTATCTTGTTTATTTATGTTACTCTCTTTCATTATGTTTAGTTAAGTTTATTATGTCAAGGTGAAAAGGTTACACTAATGTTTAGTTATGTTTCATCTCAATCTCTCTTTTTCCCCTCTTCAACTTCCATTTCTTGATGCAGCAACACATCAACAGGCCATTCTTTTATTTCCAAGATTTGTCGAAGGCCTTTGTCTGACATTGTTGAAAAACTGGTGTTTTAGAATCATGATATTTTCTTTGAGAAGCTCAAAGACTTTCGACAGTGAGGGTCACTAGAAAAAGAGCGAGAGAGCCAATAGAGATGGCTTGTAGACTGTGTCTAGGGAAAATGGGCATGATGTTAAAACCTACCAAAAGCAGGGCAGCCATGCATATACAAGGTTGAAGGTTCAAACGACCTGTGATCAAAGCATAATCAACGGAGGGCTAGAGAACCTCATGATTCTGTAAACCTTCCACAAATTTGTGCAAAGTATCAGGTAAATTATTAGCCTTTCCCATGCTTGTGGAAAAGCAATTCTATAAATTTGAAGCTCGTGGAGGTAATAGAACATTTATTCTTAAAGAAGAAATCTCTAAATATACGAAGATGTTTCCCATTTAGCAACATGTTAGATACTTCCCATCTTTAAATATGGATATTACACAAGTTTCATCAACCTTTTGCCAAGCTAAATATCTGATTATTCCACACTATATCAATAAAACAAGTCCCCCACAAGAGCTGGCTAATAATTATTTTTTCTTCAATACCCTTTTCTATTCAAAAGGCACAATGAAACAAGGTTGTGCGTCTCGGTGACAAAAGTCTTCCACGCGTGTTTGGAAGTGTAGTAATAGTTGTTTTTCAAAGTGTTTTTTGCTCGAAAATATATCAAAATAATATTTTTATTATTATTTTTTAAAAATTATTTTTAAAATTAGCACATCAAAATGATCTAAAAACACTAAAAATAAATATTAATTTGAAGCAAATAAAAAATAAAAAAATTTTAAATTTTTTCAGAAACACAAAAACAACCCGCCCGAATCCTTGAAAAGTTTAGTGGTATGGAATGGGGAAGCAATGGTTGACTCTTTGCATATATGTTAGCATTATGAAAACTAAATAGGCCAGAAAATTAAATTTTTTCGAACAGCTTCTCAAAATGAGAACTAATTCTTAACTCTTGAGTTGTATAAAAAATCTACAGCCAAAAGTGAGAAAGATAAAAGGATAAATATATCAACACCTGAACCGTAATGAAATCAAGAATTAGAGTTTACAGCATTTGATAAGCTGCTCTTGGGCTGAATTTTCCAACTGCTGTGATGCATTTTGAAGCTATAATGACGACATAAATACAAAAAATATTGAAAATTTTATGAGTAAAAAAGATTACAGATGTGAATTTATGTTTCATTTAAGGTTTGCATGCAGGATTTTTATAAATAGGAAAAAAAATACCCTATCACTACTAGAAAACATTTAAAGATCCGAAATTGAAATATAAATCCAAAAAAATAATAAAAAAATCCAAAAAAACCTAGAATAAATAACAAGATTAGCACATACAAATAACTTCTAACCATGACATATTCATATATTCAACTCTGAGAAAGAAAGCTATATATATGTTATCCACACAAATGATTACCTAGAAAATCAAGTAGAAAATACACAAGGAAGAAACACACTATGATGCAATCGCCCCCGTACGTAGAGGTACAAATGTGATGAACTTGTAGAAACTAAAAGTCCTGTGATCTAATAAATAGGATAAATTTAAGCTGAAGAGAAAATCTAATCATATTAAATTAAGATAATGATTTAAAAAAGCAATACCAAAAAGATCCGATTTGGCTAAAACTTTTCCATATGATTCTACAACCAAATGTTCTATGGAAGCTACTTTGTCTTTCATTGGACCATTCAATCTCTAAAAATTAGATTTAAAAAATATTGTTTTGGTTAATTTAATTATTTTTCTAGTTTTATTTTGGATTTTGTGTTAATCTTTTTTATTTTTTTATTTTTTTATTTTTTTCTAGTTTCTAGCCTATTTAAAGGTCTTGAAAATATTTTTTAAAAAAAGAAACATTATTATATTTATTTATAGAATAAAATTGCAAATTTAAAGTTTACATAGCAACCATTTTTATATATTAAGAAAAAAAAAACATGTTTCTTTAAGAGTTTTTTTTACAGTGTGGTTGCGGGTGCTTTTCAAATAATTTTTCGTGCCGAAATGCATGTCAATGATTTTTTTATTTTAAAAAAATTATTTTTGATATCAGCACATCAAAACAATCCAAAACATACAAAACATATTAAATTTTAACCAAAAAAATTAATTTTTTTAAAAACAAGGTTTGCATCGCATTCCTAAACGGTGTCTATATTGATTTATTGCTGTTCTATCTTCCTCCTGCTTCATGATGCATCCCTGAGTTACACATTGATGGATAGTTCCTTTCACTTCCATCCTCTTTAAAAATCTGATAGAGAACAGTGATATTCTACTCTTCCTCTATTCTCTTTTAATTCTTCTTTATTTATCCCTCTCCTACAGGGATTTGTTTATCTCTGTACTACTTTTTCTACCTCTGCTTCAATTCTGTCCTACATCAAAATGATTCTTTCGGCTCAAGAGTAAGATGTAAGGGAAGAGAAATTAAAAAAAATAATTATTAAAAACTTTGATTTTGGTGTTTATAGATTATATTGTAAAGAAGGAACTCAATAACGGTGATTTTGACCTTCAATGAAAAAAAATAGATTTGAATTTAGATAGTATTTTCTCAATTTGATTTTGAATTTTATAATAAAATGCTTTTTATTAGGATTATTACAATAAAAAGATTTTAAAAAACTAATCCAATTATGCCTTATAAGATTTGAGCTTTTGTGGTAATATTTTCAATAAATTTATATTAAAAAATATCTAAATCTAACATGCAAAGTTTTAAATAAAATAAAATAAAATTGCTCATGAATATTCAATGAGAATTTTTTTTCATTTTTATGTTAATTTTTATATATTTTTCTGAAACTAATTGTTTTTTTATACTTCTGATCAAAATTATCATGACAATATTTTTTTTAATTATTGATATTTGATTCTCATATTATGCTAAGCTTTAATTTAAAAAAAAATTCTAGGAAAAAAAACATGAATAAGAAAGGAGAGATTTGGTTAAACAAATAGTTTTTTCTTAGTGATTGAAGTCATTTTAGTTCTTGCAAATTTTCATTTTAATTATGTTAAGTCTTTCTTTGAAAAATTATGCTATTTATAAAAATACATATTTTTGTAAAACAAAAATGAAATATATGGATAAGAAAATGAAATTTTAACTGAAAATATATTTTTTATCAATAATTTAATTGCTTAATTTCTAAAAAAAATATTTATTTTAATCACTGTAAAAATTTTAAAAAATAAATTTAAAAAAAATCATGTCGCAAAGCATACTTTTTGGTATCATAGAAAGCAGGTTGTCTACTTTATACATGTAAAACCAATATATAACATTTTGAATGTATGCTTGGGAACGAGATTTAAACTATGATTTTTTTTAATTTAAAAAAATATTATTTAAAATTAATTTTTTATGTAAAACTATCTGATAATATTAAAATAATTATTTAAAAATAAAAAAAATATTATATATTTTTAAATAAAAAATACTTTAAACCATAACCAATATCCTAAAAACACAATCACAGTTTCTACCCACTATTTGCCATATGTCTTCATGAACGCCGCCATCAAAACCACCGAACTATCAGGTTATGTCAACATCTCCTGTGGCATCCGGGGGGATACGTGGTCACTTCCATCTGTCACCACATCATCCTCACCGGGACAAAAAAATGGCGACTCCTACTAACAATAGAATTCAGCACTGCCCCATCACTATCAACAAGCCACCATATTTACTGCATCATTTAACCCACCGGAAGAGGCTTGAAAGTTTTAATAAGAAGCATTTCTAGCATTGGATTGCTTAAAGAATTAAAGATGAGGTCTCTGTTGCAGTGTTGTTTAGCTTAATATATTCATCCAGAATCCAAGATATTCGAAACCAATTGACCGTCACATCAGAAATTAATTCAATTCCTTTATGTATCTTGAATCTTGGTGCATTAATATTTACAATTGTGTTTGGTAGAAGTATCGATGGAAGTTGGCTACTGCCATGGAAAATGGTCTAAAAACCGCAAGATACAGGGGATCCGTGATCAATGAGCCAGTGGACCCTTGCATCAGGAAAAAAAAAAATTCTAGCTTCATAGTAGCTGGAAGAAACACGAGGATGGTACTGCAAAATGGGATGTAGAGGATTCCTAGGGAAACCAGGAAGTGCAGGAATTGGAGGCGTTCTGAGAGACCCATAGGATCGTTTCTTGTGCGTTTTCTCTTGCATGATTGAGGACATGGATTCAAATGACACTGAAGTTTGCCCCATTAAGATAGCATTAGAGATTAATTGGGTTGTGGAATCAGATTCGGTTAGCAGCCAGGCCATGGAGGATGCTGTATCTTTAATTCTATTTCCATTAATGGCAACTCTGAGAACAGTGGCCTTTCGTCACATTTCGAGAGAGGGAAGTTGTGGCATGTCATTAGCAAAGCAGAGCTTGATTTCATAGCTAGCTTGACTATTACCTGTTCTGTTTTTTTCTTAATTTCTTTCCGCCGTTTCAGCCACTCACTTGATGGTTATTTTCTATAGCTTCCTTTTGAGTTAACGAACAAGGAAAAAACAAATTAAAGAGATTACAACCAATCAATGAAGTCTAATGTAAGAATAACACTATTTTTGGCTAGTTGGTCTACTGCATAGTTAGCCCCTCTGTGTGAGTGAGCGTGTAAAAATTGTTTCCCTCAACTGTCTTCTTAACAATATATTGAAGCTCATAAAAGGTAAGTTTCCAGGATCTTAAGCTTGGGCTTTTTATATCGCCAGCAACTCTGCCTCACTCGAATCAATAAAGCCAGCAGTGCAGGAGAAATAACACATGAACCAGTCCTAGCTGGTCCTGGTTCCCCCATTGATGCTCACTTGCATGGCTTGTTGGAAAAGACTTATAGTTATTTTTATTAGCTTCAATATTACATTCTTTCGATTCAAAGCTCATAGGGCACGAGGGGCACACATACATTAAGAAGAAAAGGAAAGAAACTTGAAAACCAAACAAGATACTAATTACACAGTAATATGCATGATATTGATTACCGCTAAGGGCCTAACTAGCCAGCTAGCTATAAGGTTACATTTACAAACTACTAGTGCAGTGGAAAGGACTATTTTCGTATGAACAACGTGTACGTCAAACTCTTCAAAGACCATACAGGGGAAGATCCTCGACATCGACCCAAACATCTTGCCCCATCAAGATCATCACTTTCCGTTGAGCTCTAACCGTGTACCTCCTGACCATGTCATCTCTCTCCATGAAGAAGACAACCCTGTCTTCGGGAACAAGGCCTTTCTGCTCTACAAAGCGATGCCAAGAAGAGCGTAGAAGAACGGGTTTTGGGTATGCTCCAGTCAGACGGGTTGACAGGCAGAACGTCCATGCATTATCAGTAGCATCGACTGCTTCAAATTTCATCGTATGGGCTCCTTCAGGAAATGGAAAAGCCTCAAGGACATGGGTTGGAACTGAAAGAGTATATCCCATATGGGTTGGTTTTAGTTTCTTCGTGAAGAGATGTACTTGTTCCATTCTTTTTCAGGAGACACAAGAGTTTCTGTGAAGAGAGAAAGCTAGGGTACTGGGTGTTATATTAATAGACACTAGGAAACAAACTCAGAGAGAGAGAGAGAGAGAGAGAGAGAGATGCTACATGTAACTTAAAGAGATATTTGATCACAATGTGTGTTTAACCAATCATTGGAGTGTACGTAATTATTCCTAATAAATTTTGGGCTTTTAATTATCTTTATCACTAATCAGTCATTAATAAATATGTGTATGTGATTATTGCAGTTTTAAAATAGATGACAATTTAGAAACATTCCAAGTTTCCAACCCTCTTTTCACCCATTGATGCCCCCTTTTTTTTTTTTTTGGTTTGTTTTCATCTCCTTCTCGACCGCGTAAACCAACAAGCTTTAGAAAAAGTTTGCAATGGTTTAATGGCCGGCCAATCCAACGAGTGCGGTGGTACAATATTTCAGTGGCCCACGACAATAAGCAATTCCCGGCTGAGCTGTATCAGAGTGTGTTCTTCGATAGGTCAGTTTTGTGAGCCATCAAATCTCCCATATAAGTTAAAAATAGAATGCTCTCCATGTGATTGACTTAATTTAGAAGTCATAAGGGTACCTATGGCTAGGGATCTATAGAGATAAAGTGAAGTAGGGATTAGGTGTTTTCGACCATTTATCTCCTCAAATTCCTATTTGTAATTGTGACATTTAATGAAAAAGAGGGTATGGATTGTTGATTTATGCGTCACTAGTTTATATCAATTATTTTTATTAAAATAATAATATTTTTTAAAAGGAGATATTCGACCCGACATAATTTGAATTTGATTTAATTAAATAAATAAATTCATTAATGTTTTATTGGTTAATTAAAAACTTAGTTTTCAAATCCCAAGTGAGGCTGGATTAAACAATTATGATTATAATGAAAGGGTTCACAGCCACATTAATGGCCATGATCTCACTTTCAGAATCGTATTAAAGGAACTTTTCTTTTATCCTTTGCTTTGAAAGTCTTGAAAACTATGATAAAATTTGAGCAAGACTTGGTCAGTTATTATATTTTAATTATTAGAAGCTTCATTACACTTCTAGCTTTTATACCGGGCACAAGGTGCGAGAAGTTTGAGAATGTATTTAAAATTATATTTTAAAAAAATTAAATTTATTTTTATTTAAAATTATTATTTTTTATTTTCTCATATTGTTTTAATATGTTAATATTAAAAATACATTTTTTAAAAAAATTATTATTTTAATATGTTTTCAAATTAAAAAAACTTTGAAAAAACTATAATCAAAACGTTAAACTCATCGTTATTTTCCTCCTTCGATCTAAACATCATTTCATTAAGGAATTTCCAGAGTGTAATTTCTAGGTTATTTACGTGAAAATATAATGTTAAGAATATTAAATTAAAAAAAAAAAACAGATGAAGACATTGTGTTGACTATGAGAAATCAAGCTAGTACTATCTCAATTAATACTATGTACATGTAAGAGTAATATGTAAGAGTAATGACAATTTAATTTCTAAATCTAGCTAGCTATGGTTTTCTTCACTTTACTAATTAATAATCTCGGATATCGTTTTATACTTGGTGTACGGTGTATTTTTGTATCTTTTTTATTTATTTATGTTTAAGTTGGTAGGATATTTCCAAGTTATATAAGCAAGAATAGAAATGGTTTATATTGTTTTTTAATGAGTTTTTTAAAAAATATTTGTAGCTATTGTAAAAAATATAATTAGATTTTTTTAATTTTTTTAATTTTTGTAACTATTGGGTCAAAGCTAATTTTAAAAGTTAAATCCAGTAAATTTGGTTAGATTTTATTAATTTTATACGAGTTAAATTTTATTTTACTCATTTTTAAGCTCTTAATTTTATTTTATACTTGGTATAATTTTGCGAGTCGTAATTTTTAAAATTTATATTTTTGTGTAAGTGTAAGTATTTAATTGCACACAAAAAATCAAAAACAAATCTGTATGCAATCACTTTTCAGTACACTCAAAGAATGTAACTAATTCTTTGATTGTTGTATTTTAGCTATATGTAGCCTTATGAAGACATGAATGTAGTGCTTCCTCTTAATAGAAAGGTCACATGTATCCTTGGGGTATGAAGATCTTGATTTGATTGGAAAAACCAAGTCTTCATAAAAACATAAAATAAAATAAAAACTAGAAGAATTAAATAGTATAATTATGAACATGAGTTAATTTTGAGAGGTATAACTTAATTGATCTGATCTTGAATTTACTCCTTAGAAGTTACTAGTTCGAACTTTATAAACTTCAGGGTCACTGGAGGCTTATATGATCGTTAATATCAAGACCCGTAAGATTAATCGAGGTACGCACAAGTTAGTCCGGACACCCATATTAATCAAAAAAAAATTATGAACATGAGTCATGAATACTAATTAAATTAAATTCACATTGATGTAAAAAAAATAAAAACATATATCTAGCCTCAAGATTTTAATTGTTTTAATCCTTGTAATAAAGTATCTAGACATCAATATCTCAAGCAATAGCTACTATCATAATGATGATTATATCACTCCAAACAACTTTGGCTCACATGGACAACTTTAGGTTTTTCCTTTTTGACTATCCTAATATATATAATATAGTTATTTGTTCATAATCAATCGATGTTAATGTATAGTGATTATTCCATAGATTTCGTAAGGATTAAGATTCCCAAAACAAAAAACATAAGATGTTCTTATATATACCATTAGAGATATAGCTTCAATTGATAAGTGGATTTGTATTATAGTTATTGCTCAAAGTTTCGAATATCTTAAATCATGCGATCGCAAAGACTTGTAGTTTGTATGTTTTGAGAAAAAGGAATGGAAATAAGAGTAATGTAAAAAAAAAAATTAAGTCCCTTTTATTTATTTGTGAAAGAAATAAAAATAAAAAATCAAAGGAAAAGGAGAGGAAAATAAATCTTCGAGTTTCTTTTTTTTTTTTTTTTGTGAACACAAGTTTCATTGATTTCTGCCCAAAATCAGAGAAAATTGGAGTAAATAAAAAAATAATAATAGGATTTTTCTCATAATATCCTCTAAAAAATTGTATTCATTTATTTCTTTTCCATCAATAATACATCTAAACAAACAAATTAAGCTTCATTTTCCCTCACTTTTCTTTAACCAGACGAAAATCCTTAATTTCTTCTCCTTATTTTAGTTTCTCTTCTAACCATCTCTTACCATTTCTTATTTTCCATATAGATTATTAATTTATTTTTAATGTAAATTATCTATTTAAAATTTGATAAAAAGAAACTTGTTCTTCATACACCAAAGAAACTTATTTTCCACAATCATGCCCTCGTTGCAATAAAAAATAAAAGAAAAAAACTAAGGTTTAACAGACCATGATTTCTTTAATAATTAACTTTGCTGATTCGAAAAATAAATAAAAAAGACTAGTTAAAAGTTATTCATGCCATTAGACGTCACAAGCGTGGAAAAAACTTGAACGGTTGGTTTAGCGCCTGAAAATCTCGAGGAACCTGCCGACCGAGAAGTTTCCTCGATCGATCCTTCCACGACCAAGTCTATTTTATGTGGAACCCATAGAAGAAATTTGTGGCCATAATTTTTAGGTTTCTCAGTTAAGTAAAAACAGGGACCCCCAAGGGCCAGTAAAGGTAGCTAGCCGGGGAGAAACCCAGGGAATAAATATCCCATGCTAAAATTAATTATTTCTATCGGCTAGCTTGATGCCCAAGCAAGACATGACCGTTGATCTCACACAATTCTTATAACCGTTCGACATAAAGATAACGTTGTCAAATGTGTAGTTAGCAAATTAGCATAGCTTGGATTAGATGAGGTTGTTTTCATGCCAGTATCATAAGACCCCGGAGTTGTTGTTTTAGAGTTTTTTTTCATTATTTTAAATTCATGTTTTTAATTAGATTTGAGATATTTATTTAATTGGGGTTTTATTTGTTATAAATAGTTTTATATGTTACTGATATACAATTATTGATTCTGCAAGTCAATAATTGTTTTAGAGTTTTTTTTCATTATTTTAAATTTGTGTTTTTTATTAGATTTGAGATATTTATTTAATTCGGGTTTTATTAGTTATAAATAGTTTTATATGTTATTGATATAGAATTATTGACTTGCAGAATCATCTAATTAAGAGCCGCGTTTGAAAACATGCGTCAACCCGTGTTTCTGTAAACCTTTAAATTTGTTTTTTCGGTTAAAAATTAATTTTTTATATATTTTGGATCATTTATATGCGCTAATCTCAAAAGTGATATTTAAAAAATAAAAAAAATATTATTTTGATGCATTTCAGATAAAAAGCACTTTAAAAAAATAATCGCAACCACACTTCCAAATAGACCCGAACTATGTAATTTAGACCTAATTTTAGAGTTTGTGAAACCTAAACTTTTTTTTTTCATTTTCATTATACTACATTAATTAAAATACATTAATGAAGCATAGAGTGACATGCACTATATATATATATATATATATATATATATATATATATATATATATATATATATATATATATATATATCTAATAG
>Ga0325414_1006042_pt1 | contig 12812 bp, 4 predicted proteins | sample PopdelMetagenome_8_FD_206183 | JGI IMG/M metagenome (GOLD analysis project Ga0325414, IMG submission 206183) | Populus deltoides microbial communities from Bellville, Georgia, United States - Leaf-PdKOR-R3 | ecosystem: Host-associated > Plants > Phyllosphere > Phylloplane/Leaf | place: USA... | reverse complement strand
ATATACCCATTTGTTACCCTTGATTAGAATAACATGTGATCAGGATCAAAACATAACACTTCATATATAAAATAACTTGGTGATCTCAAGTTTAAAAATCACTTACACAACTATCATGTGAGCTTTTCCATAGACACGTGTAATCTTTCAATATGAAATTCTTTTGTGGATCAGTTCAGTGTACATGTCACCTAATAAGTACCTGCATATTAATTCTAAATCTCTCATACATCAGTTTATAATAGCAGTTGTTTTTTTTAATAAAGGAAGAAACATAATATGCATCGGTTTCAAAAATTCTAATTAATGTCTAGTCTTAATAGAATATTGACTAGGAATATTTATGAACAATACTTTGATACAATAAGAATTTCATAGTTATAACAATTTTATAATTTTCTATGCAAATCATTTTTGTTTCATAAACTTTATCTTTACTTTAGATTTATTAATAAAATATTGGATTTATTAATAAAAAATAATTGACTATTAAAGATAAAAAAACCTTTATTAATAACAATTATATTTTACATGAAATAAAATCAGTGCAACATATAACTAAGTAATTAGATATAAAGAATTTTTGCTAACATTACCATACCATGTGTTTCATGGTAATGTATGTTAGGGGATTGATCGAAGAAGTTACAAGATAAATCATACAAAGTTAGTTAAAGAACAACCCCTCGTTAATCTATAAGTACATATAAAACCAAATCAATACCATCCTTTTATATGATAATAATGATGGGTCTAAAAATAAAAAATAAAAAAAAACTTCTTTTTTAATCTAATATATGGTTAATTAAAGGTAGTCAAGACAACGGTGGCAGCATGATAATTTGAAAAAAAAAAAAGTCTAAGTTCTTAAAATTATTTTTAAACCTAAACATAACAATTCTATCAAATAAATTTTCCAAATTGCAACGATGCTAAGGTATTTAACAGTTCTTCAAAATTAAAAATAAAATCATTTTATTACATTCATATAAATATAAAATGCTAGTTCTCTAAAAAGATAGAAAATTGTAGTGGTAATTAGAAATAGAAGAAGGAATAGAAAGAATTAGCTATTTGATCCGCATTCTCTCATGAGCCAGATTTTTTTTCACAAAAAAATTATATATACTGACTTTTTTTTTTACATCTTTCTATACATGAAAACAATTATGTAAACCAAAAGGTTAAAGCATACATGTAATAAAATAAATCGAGAACTATATGTGTTAATAAACACAGAAAAAAATCATTAACGGTAACTAAAAATAAAATTGAAAAAATTAAGAGACAAATATATATCAAGTTATTTAATCTCACAAAACGGGATGTTTAGCCGGTTGTTCTTACTGAATTTGTATAATAAAATTAATGTTGTATTCAATTAAACGATAATAGAAATAAACACATATATTAAATTGATTAAATAAAATAAAAGAAAAAAATATTATGTAAGGCTACATCTATTAAAAACATTATTTGAAAATAAAAAATTTTTATTTTTAAAAATAAATTTCATCTATATAAAAGACTAAATAAAATTATAGATAAATCAGAATAATCATTTTAGAAATTAAATACACAGAATACCATTAAAAAAGATCTCTATCCAAAAAAGGTTAAATAAAAATATAAAATCATAGAGGAGGGATATTAATTAAAATATAAATTTAAAAATTATTTAAGAAAAAAGATATCAATTAAAAAAACAGTATTAAAAAAAAAATAGAATGTTGTGGCTTAACTCACCAACCCTACGCTCTGGTTCATGGTCTCAACCATGATTTATAGTAGTCATATTAATATTTTCTATATGTGATACTCTAATTATAAATATTAAATTTATTTCATTCAAATTAAAATATATCATGAAAAATATTATAATTTTAATTAAAAAATAATTTTTAATATTATTGAAAAGATTATGAATCTAACTAAATATAAAAATATATATAAAAAAGTAATTTAAATGTTTCTGCTTTTATATAAAGTAAAAAATTATATTATTTATTATTGTAGTTTTATTTAGAAAATAGTGAAAATTCATAAGAAAAAGGGTGAGGAATCTCAAAAATATTTTTTTCCAAACTCGGTAAGATTTTAAAAAGCTAAAAATTATTTTTTAAAAAGAAATATTACATTTGAATAGCAAGTTCCATTTTTTTTCTCACATAATATTTTTTAGAAAATTAAAGTATTATTTCTTCTTGAATAACCTTTTAAGTTTTCCAGTGAGGTTTTATAATATAATTTTATATTATTTTTTAGCATATTTTCTTAAATAAAAGTCATTTAAAGTAGAAACTTAAATAAGTTCACTTCTATTTTATGCTTTTAATTTTTTTTAATTTAATTAGAAAATATAATAGTAATGAGAATTAGTAAAATAACCATTTCATTTGAAAATTTAGGTGATTGGTGGGTAAGCAAGAATATAATTTTACATTATTCAATAACAATTTTAATAATAATAATATTATTTAAAAATCATAGGAGGAAGGGTACCTGGAACCCTACCAGCTACTTAATAGATTTCATAAAATAAGAGAGAAGCTGCTCTGGTAGAGAGCTGAAGTATTATTTTTTGAAGGATTAAGAGAATGCTAATTAAAATTAATTAAGCAAATGCTAAAGTTGAGCTACTTTTTACATGTTTAAAATTCTTCACTCTTTTGCCTATAAGAATGGTATTCTGCTTTTATTTAAAGATAAGATAAGATGATAAACTAAGTGGTTTAATTGATTCATTTTTGAAAATAGTACGTACTGGACTTCTTTAATTTCCTCACGTATTTGCTTATGAAGACACGGCACAGTGGGGTAGATGCCACTCTTATCACTAGTCACTTTTATATATATATATATATATATATATATATATTCTTTTGATAACCCGGAGTGTCCGGGCCAGCTTAAATACACCACAACTAATCCCTGGATTCACTGAACATCTTAATTATATTTGATCGTTTCAAAGAGTAATTAATTTCAATCAAAAATTAAATGAGGGAAATAATTACCTAATACAACTAAAGAACTTGGATAACATCAGGAAGGTTTTTTTTTTCATTTTAGACAAGTTTTTTTATATGTTAATTTTATTTTTTATTTTTAATTTTATTTCTAGATATTTTTTAGCGGATGTCCAACTTATTTCTAAACTGACCAAATCAATTGGATCACGTCAGAATAATTTTTTTATAGTTTAATTTTAAACTTGAGTTAAACAAGAAATTGGGTTATGAGGTTTTATCTATTAATTTCATTATTTTTTTAATTTTATTTTTAGATTTTTTTTATCTGTTAATCAGTTTGTTTTTAAACTTGTTAAGTCGACTGAATTTTATCAAATCAAATTTTATATAATTTAATTTTAAATTTAAAATAAACAAAAAATCAAATAAAAAAGTCTTGATATTAACTTATTATATTGAGTTTTTTATTATTATATTTTAAAAAAATTATACGGGCCAGAATATAGGCTGATTCTAATTTACTGGGAATCTTAAATTGGGCTAAATCGAAGATATTTATTAATTGATGCCAGCATTTTTTTTTTATATAGATTGAGAACAACGTAAAAGGAATTCCCAGGGATGACGAAGACTTCCATCAATGGAATTACAACACCTCCACGTCCAGTAAAGTAGACAAGACATAACTAACGCTTAGTCACACAATCTTGCAAGCACACTGGGTATATGTCCCCAATATATTGTCGTTTCCGATTACATAAGCCAAGCTTCTCATGAAAGTTGAAAATGTCGGCCATCACTTAGATTATGTGAACATGTAATATTTTCATGAGCTCAAATTTGTCCATCTTCTTTCAAATTTATTAGATTTTTTAAAAAAAAAATTATTGTGTATAAAACTATGGTTTGAATGGACAATTTTTTTTTGAAAAAAAATTCAATACAATCTTTGATCGAATAGTTTTATTTAAATAAAACATTACTCATTAGAGATATACAATGTAACATGTGTATTTGTATATTTAAAGCTAACGAAATAATAATATTTTCTATTTTACTCCATTTATCTATGGATCCTAACTGGACATCTGCAATGATATCTCCACTGGTAATAATTAAAATAAAAAAAATAAAAAGTCATTTATTGTATATGGTCTTTTTTATTTTTGTATTTTAAAAGTGTTTTTGAAAAAATTTAAATTTTTTTATTTATTTTAAATTAATATGTTTTTGATATTTTAAAATTATTTTAATATATTAATATCAAAAATAATTTTTTTAAAATAAAAAATATTATTTTAATATATTTTTAAGTAAAAATTATTTTAAAAAACAAGGAAACCACACTTCTAAATAATTATATAGCAACCACATGCAATGACAAGTACGAGATCCATTGATGACACCAGCAAGATAGAAAGCAAAATTCGGTAAGGGATTTCACAATTTAAGGCATGGAAGGAAGCAGAATGATTCGAAGATTTCCAAATTAATATTCCGTTACATGTGGCGCTTGACATGCAAAATAGAATCATCCATGTTTGGTATTGCACATGGCTTAAAAGGTGTTCGAGAAAATGATGGTGCAGAAAAGGAGGAGGGAGACAACTGAGGAATAAACTCATCTTGCGTTGTCCTTTTTGCTAATTAATGTACGTTAAGGTCTCTAATTAATCTAGCTAATCATGGGGTTATTCCCCCACTAATTAAACAACCTCAAACGCTTTTATAGGTTGTAAGGAATTTCTTTGCACGAGATGTTAGTATATCTAAAGACAGTGACATGACAAGGTTAATCTCTATATATGATGGATCCAGCCACCGTTAAACACGAGTCATGAGTTATATGGTCCCTACAGTACAACAGCTACTAAGTATAGAATCGAGGGGAGAGAGAAGGCATCCACACTCAAATCTCAGAGGTGGCGATACGTAGCTTTATGAAGTTTCTGTACACTTGCCTGCTTAACCAGTGTGACATGGTTACATTAATATTGCTGGTTGCTACTCACCAGCCTGGAAAATTGGTGCTAGTCCATGGAACCTCGAGCCCTTTTGGTTAGTGAAAGAGGCAAAGGAGGATGTGTGCTTATCACACACATCTGTAGAGAGAGAGATGGTTGATGTGGACACCACTGAGGTCTCCATCCAGGTGATTCAACTATATCTCGAGGAGGATCTGAAAGTTCTTTGTATTATCCAATTGGAAAGAGCAGCCACAATTTTTTCCTATGGTGGGGTCTTTTTTAGAGAGCATTTTAATGCACCTGCAGAAGGTGGGGTTCAATCAATCAACTTCCATTTGCCTCTTGGCCTAGCTCCTCCTCCGACTTGAGGATAGAGATCGAGTAAATTATGGTGCCGTAAAAAATATTTTCTTCTCAATCGGTTCGATCAACAGTCGCATTCTCCATCCCAAAATTTTAATAGCTTGACAATAATTTTGGAGCATTTCGAGTGAAGCAAACCCTAAGAACAGGAAGAGTATTTCATATATATACTTGTGCAAGATCCAAAAAAAAAAAAAACACAAAATCCATTCTCATAGTTCCTCGATGACAAATATTCCACATTAATCCATTCATATTGGGATCGAGCAGCACCAAATAATTATACTCCATCTATGAAATTAACTTTTAAAAATGAGGTCCATTTATAAATTAATTAGCAGTAATTATAAGGGAATGGAAAGTACAAAAACCAAGCCCTACAGCCTCGATCCCAAGCTATTTTTAGTGCGATCTTATTGATAGCGTGCCGGAGGAATTTTCCAGTTTATTAATTTTATTTTTTTTATTATGTTTTTCTAGTTTTTTCTTATTTAGTATTATTAAGATTTTCCTTTTTCCATGTAAGGAGTTATGAACAGCTTCTTAACAAGTAAATATTCAAAGAATAAAAATTAAATATAATCATAGAATAGTTGATCTTTTGGAAGTTTTAAATTTTCACAAACCCGATTGCATTTTTTACTCCTGTCTGTGAAGTAAATGAGCAGATAGCTTGGGGTAGCATGCACGAAGAGACTGCCCATGTTTATATCCCAAATATCTAAAACAGTAGTGAAACCCTAGATACAGCATGCCAGAAAACATATGCTACTCACTGTGTACACACACACACACAGTGAACATTGAGTTAAAACTCATTACACAGAAAGAACCCTAAAAGGAAAGCAAGAAGCGGGATTTACGGCATAAATGACTAGTTTTTGTGGGTGTAGCCATAGGTAGCCTTCGTCAAAGTGACACCCAGGTTATAAAAACCGTAAATATGATTGCTCGTGTCTCCCATAGATGACACCATCCCACGCTTCCCTCGCTTAAACCCTGAATTCATGCCAAAAACTGCATGAAATAGAAAAAGGTAAAGAAGTCGGCTCTGGTTTTATCATCACACCGACAACCCTCAGCCTTCTTTATTTCCTTGCCACTAGTAATACACATGCTATTATTGTCCTTCACGTGGGGTTGATTATTAGTGAGTTTTCAATGTCAAGCAGCTTTTTACTCAAGGAGATACCTTAGAGTGCGTAAATTATTGTGCTCCAATTCCTTTCCTCGACTGTGCAGCGGCAGCAGCACATCATTAGCAATATTAGGCCATTAACCAGCAAAATTATATTTAAGACATTTTAGGACCTTGAGAACCCAAGTCATTTTAGGACAACCCATGTGAGTTTAGGCAAAATATTAGGAAATACCAAATAGGTTTATTTTTACAAATTCAGAATATAGAAATAATTTATTTTAGATAAGATATTTTAGGAAGATATATCTTTTTTTTAGTATATTCAACCTTTTATCTAAGAATCTTTGGAGACTATTTAAGATTCCTAATTACTATAAACTAGATGGTGAATCCTTATCTATTTTCTATTCTTCCTAATTTCATCGTGATGTTGCGTGCGTCAAAATGACACCTCCATTACAAACGGTCTTGACTATTAGAGCTAAGCTTCACATGTTAGGTTTGTTGATGAATGTATCTAGCCTAATTTTGTTTGTTTATTCCTTTGTTTGTTTTAATTTTGCCTAGTTTGTTTTTTTTTATATTCCTTTTTTTATTTTTTTATTTGGATATGGACTTATACCCGTGCACATATTACATAACACTTTTCGCAAACACGTTGTTTAAGGTTAGAATTGGGGAATTAGCGATGTCCCAATGGTTATTCACTTGGGCAACACTCGTGAAACCACTAGACTTTCGTGAAGAGTCTACTTTATCGAGATTAGTACACCAATAGGGCTTCGCCCTGGTCAATTCTTTTCTGCTTGGTAGGCCTCTTTTCAGCCTATTAAGGCTTGTCAATCGAGCAATGATATGTCTTTTTTTAAAGCAATTAATTAGTAAATTAATTTACCTATGCACATAATGGCCAGAACCTTTTCTTAGGTTGTCACCTTGTAATATCATAATGGACATGCGTTGTAAAAATGAGATCTTGATTCAAAATCATGACATTTTCAAGAGGAAATGGATGATAAGATTGTAACATAAACCTCACTACAATTCCAACAAGAGTCTGAAACCTTGCAACGAATAAAGGGGGGGTTGTCTAAACCAAAAACTTGATACCAAGCTCCCTGATTTGAAGAATAAAATCAGTTTTGTTAGTAAAACTGATAGGCTCCTTTAGTGTTTGAAAAGTTAAGTAATCAAGATCGTCATACTTTTACTGAGAGATATGAGAATTTGGTTGCAGTATTGAATATGCCTTTGCAAAAAAATCTATAAAAGCTCATATATTTTTGGGACATTTCTTATAGGTGTTTTTCTTTTAGAGAAATAGACACAATGTCAACTATTGAAGAGTATCAACAGTTATCGCAGATGCCCAAATCTCTGTGTGTGTGTGTGTGTGTGTGTGTAGCTTATTTCAATAACTGGCATAATAGGATTGCACGACAACTCATAAAACTTGTGAATACTAAAGATATGACAAGCAATTGGAAAACTTGGGAAGATATCTTCAACCAAAAGATGAAAAAAACAAGTAGCAGCATAGATAGAATCAAGATATTGGGCTTAAGCATCTTTGGGGTAATATTATTTCCTTCTGTAGCCCATTTGATCAGTTTGGAAGTAGAAAATATGTTCTTGGAAATGGAAAGAAATGAAGTTAATCTACTAGCCACAGTGATAACAAAAATTGTTTTATCTCTCAATCATTATAGAACAACTGGTAGAGGCTTTATGAGATGTTGTGTCATTTACTATACATGTGGATGTCCAGTCATATGATAACTAGTGAAATAGTTTTCTTGTTAGTTTAATGGATCAATCAACAACCATTAAAGGGGTTTGTAGAGAAAAAATAGCAAACCCAAAATAAAAAGAGGTGGGTTAAGTTGTTTCATAAATAACCCAATGCTCGGTTTAGCTAGAGGGCGATTTTGATGGGGATTAAGCCTTAGCTTACATTTTATAGTCAACGTCTATGGGTTCCTCTGATAGGGGTCACTAGGTATTTTAGTTATGCATTATTTATGGTGGCAAGGCAATTCAGGTATATACAATGTATCCTAAGGACAAAAGGTTTGACTTAATTTCAAGGAAATTATAAAGATTAAAAAACATTGACATACTAGAGAGCATAAGGAAAGATTGGAAGACATATGGTTTGGTTGGACAACCGGTAGAGATAAGCTATAGTTTTGGAGTTATATATACAATGACGTCGAAATAGAATAAATAATTTATCACCTTTGATTATCTTTAATTTAGGCACATTAAGCTCTATGTAAATGTTAGAAAACAATGGGTTAGGAAGTAAGAAAAGGAAAGTTAGCTAGCAACCACGAATGAGATTGAAGAAATCATTATGAAGTAGTTATGGCTTGAAAACTAGAAGCATTAAGGACAAGTTAGAATACAGTCAGAATGCAAGTTGAAGAAAAAATAAAAAGTTTACAAGAAGAACTCGAGATTACCCAAGACTCCAATCAAGAATAGGATAAAGCTTATAAATATGCTCTAAGAGAATAAGCTTGCCTAGAAACACAATAAAAGGAGGTTAAAGAATAAGTAGTTAGGTTTGTTAGAGATATTAAGAGGATTCTGCTTCATCATTAGAGGCAAGAAAAGAACTAATGGAATCTGCATGATACCTTAGTAAAGGTTAATGATGATAATGTGGCAAATCTACAAGCCTTAGAAGACCTAACAACTTAACATGCTTAGAAGCTGAAAAGTTATTGCATTTCGCACGTCGCATTGCTAATTGAGAGCAAGGATTTGGGCCAACAGAATATGAAGTCTATTTAGGATAATGCCCTTTTTTTAGGGATTAACTATCCATGATGAAGTTTAGGAAACTTTGAGATGAGATATGAAGAAAGGTTAATGCAGAAGCATCTCAGTTTCTCACATGAAAAAGTTCAGAGAAAAGTTTCCCCTCTATAAAATGTTGCAGAAAGTTCTAAAGATTTTGGGATTTTAAAAGTTATTGGGCTTTTGATTGGCAATACCACTTGTCACCCTTTATAAAAGGCTAATACATATTGATTATGATTATTTTAGCATGCATCATCTTTATTATTGTATTTTTAACTTGTTTTCTTTGTAGGGAGAGAAGGTGAAATAAAGGTTCCTTTGTAATCTATTTTCCCTTGAACTCTACAACATGAAGAAGTAAAAAAGCAAATGGAGCACAAAAAAATGGCCTAATTAAAAATGAATCCTCATAGAAAGTTTGACGACTTAAGGAAAAAGGTAGCAAAACTTACTAATCTACTAAAAAAGCATTATAGGTCATCCCTGTAAAGAAAAATACACTTAAGAAAAATCAAGAGCATTCTAAAGAGAAACATGTTCTCAGTAGGCAGTTTACATACCAAGTACAAGTAGTGCCTTTTACTTTTGCCCCATAAAGCCAAGAAGTAAATGATGACCCTATAAGGCCTTAATATACTTAAAAGCCTCAAGAAACTAATCGGATGGAAGCAAATTATGCCCCTTTAATGTCTCATATGCTCAAGTGCCTTGATTATTACTTAAAAGTGCATTTTTATTAAGGATTTATATCATTATTTTGCACTTGAAGTATCAATAACTCCTTAACTAGAGCATGTTTTATAATAACATGCTTAATAATATAAGATATCTTTAATTTATGGTAAATGTTCATCTTAAATATAGGCCCATCATATAAATCAAAGGATTGATTGATGAGTTTAACTACTAAAATTGAGAAGACAAAGAGAGGGCTAAGCTTAGAAAAGAGATGTTGGTTCAGTACAAACTAGAACACCATTCGGTGATTGGGTCATAACTGGAGCTGTAGAACTTAGATTTAGGTCTGGTTTATATGTATGAAAAGCTAAGACATAGGCTTAAAACTTTCATAAAGAGTCCAAGATTCAAAAAGACTATTTTCAAGTTCAAATTATAGCAACAATGGAGAAGTCGGAATCTGTCCTGCAGCCCAGATATTGTTCAGTGTTCAACCCGTATCTCAAGTTCTAGAAGTCCAAATGCACCAATTCTTATTTTGTTGGAAAGCTGAGACAATGTCCTAAAACTTTCATGAAGACTATTTGTTCAAATTCTGACGTTAGCAATGATGTTTTGTTCAGACAAGAAGATAAGAATTGTCACCAAGTTAAGATGTGGACATCCACTTAACAATTAGTCATCAAATCAATAGTTCCAAATTTTGACCTATAAAAGGAGGCATTTGCCGTGCATTTAGGCATCTAGGTTTTCAGATCAAAATCATGTTCTTGCTCTCTCCTTTTATATTTTTTTTAATATTTAAGTTTTTTTTATATTAATCTCTTGTTTATGCTTTTCATTTCCTTTCCTTTACTTAGTTAACTTATATCTTATTTATGTTCTTATTGTATTTATTTATGTTTCTCTCTTTTATTATGTTTAGCTAAGTTTATTATGTCAAGGTGAAAATGTTACACTAATAGTGTAAGAATAAGTATAGTATAAACTCAACATGGACTTTAATGTTTGATACTAACATATTTTCTATTTGTGATAGTTCACTTTTAATACTTCGCTTGTCAAATGGTTAATCTAGATTTATGTTGTATAACCCTTGGTACAACAAATACTTGGCACTTTCATAGCCCAACCTTATGGTATTTTAGAAAGATTAACTCTTAAAATATGTATACTAAAAATATTAAGAATGAAGAAATTATGAATCTTGAACTCGATGGATTCATGTGGTGTTTATAATCCATGAGTTTTATCATTTTGAGAAGAGGAGAGACTGAAGAGTCATTTTGCTACTATAAATTAATGTGGCATTTTTAGTTGTATTCAACTCAAAATAATACGTATAAGATCAAATATAAAATACCGAGGGAACCGCGCAGGGATCCTGCAAAATTACTAAAAGACTCGCGTGGGGTCGTAGAAAAATCCTAATAGCATGCTTGAGCCCATGAGGGTGTTAGGGTGCATGCTCAGCAAGGCGATGGGCATGCACCTAGTACTCCAACAATAATTAGGTCTAAGCTCTACGCTTGGACCCAATTAATTCAGGCAATAACCAAAGCCTATTTCACTTAGTAGAGGTTTTTAAACTCGTTAAATTTGAGTTTTTTTTTATAAAGGTTAAGCCAGTTAAAATTGAATTTATTAGTAACTATCTAAGTCTTTATGATATTGATAAGCAAAGACTTGTAAAAACTCTAGGCATTACGAGTTCGTCGAGTTTTCTTCATATGAGAAGAGAGGTGGAAAACTCTAGGATTTTTTTATTAGAAATCTCGTGTGTAGAGGCGTGCACCATGTTTGAAGAAATTTCCAAGTATATAGAGGGGAACTATGGAGGAACCAATATTTAGACAAATATTTAAGAGAGTGAGGTGACATATAAAGGATCCTATACTTAAAAAAAATTTCTAAGAGGTCAGGGGGAACCTATGAAGAAGAAACACCTACTTAGAAAAAAATTTAAGTGGCTAAAAGAAAACCATAGAGGGTGAGTCTGTACTAGAAAATTTTTTAATAGGCTGAGGGGAACATGTGAAAGGTCATTCCATGTGATAACACGAGGCGTGGAAGCCATGTACCGATCCGAGATTGTATTGGAGAAAGAAAGAAAGGCTTGCGACTTCCAAATCGATGGTAAGGGGGCTTAGGAGCTCACCATTAAGGATAAATCTCATCAAAAAGTGGGAGGCCTTTAACCTTATTGATGATGACGTAGGGGTTTAGAAGCTCCCACTAGAGATTAGTCACATTAGAATGGGGGAGGTATATGACATTCCTTGCATTGTCATGGGGTATAGGAGCCCTCACTGGAGAGTGGTTGTACCTAAAAGTAGGAGATATAAGATCATCCCTAGAGATAGCTTAAAGCCCTAAAGCTCTATTGGCGAATCATGTCAGTCCAAGACTGTACTAGAAAGTGGGGGATTCGAGATCAACCTCTGAAAAATTAGTGAGAGATCCTTTAGCATCATCTAAATAATATGTAAGTCTGAGACTATATTGAAGAATAGGGGACCCGAGATCAACCCCTAATAACTTAGCGAGAGACCCTTCTACATTACCAAGTATAGCGTCTGGACACCATTAATTGGGGCCCGAGGCGCGCCAACACCCATTATTAGGGGCCATTTCAATTGATAGAGAATTTTAAACCAGTTAAATTTAAATTTATTATGGCTAGTAATTATATAAAAAAGAATGCATAAATTAATCAAAGTTGGGCCATCCAGCACCTGCACAAGATGTATCTGGCATGGTTTGAACATGTAGCGCAAGATTCAGACGGATCTTGGTTGCTTTTCCCCTCCTAGAAAAAAATCAAAAAGCAAAGTCACAATCAAAAGAATAAAAAAAAGAAATGAGGGATAGAGAGAAAAGGTG
>Ga0325414_1006040_pt1 | contig 12813 bp, 5 predicted proteins | sample PopdelMetagenome_8_FD_206183 | JGI IMG/M metagenome (GOLD analysis project Ga0325414, IMG submission 206183) | Populus deltoides microbial communities from Bellville, Georgia, United States - Leaf-PdKOR-R3 | ecosystem: Host-associated > Plants > Phyllosphere > Phylloplane/Leaf | place: USA... | reverse complement strand
ACCATGTTTTTTTCTTATTAATGCGTTTACTAGTTTAATGAAAACATATTTTTTTATTAAAAAAATTGTTTTTTTAAATAAAAAGGAATTATCATGTTATGAAAAGAAAGTTTTAATTAAAAATTATTGACAATTTTGGTATTATGTATGCAATTAAAGAAAAAAATAATTAATCTTAATAAAAAAATAAAAATCTTATTTTCATTAAATATTCAAGAACTCAATTTTTTTGTTTTACATATTAGGCTAATATATAATAATTAACCAAATGATTGCTAATATTACTTAAAAAAAAATGCTATAGTCTTTTTTGAAGGGAGAGAGAGAGAGATATGAAATAATATTTATAATTAACTTTAATAAAAAATTAAGAAAAAAAGTCAAAAAACTATAACTAAATGGCTATCTAAAAAAGGGATAGTAACCCGGGCTTGAGTGGTGGCTAGTACACCTAGCCCAATACAAAGAAACCCAGACAATCTAGCCTCTTCTTTTTTTTTCTTTTCTTTTTTTTTTTTGTATTTTACAATGGATAATAAGTCATCCGCTGTGTGTCTATATATATATATATATTTCTAACTAGAGATGGATATAAAGTTGGGTTCCAAGAATTTGAACTCTGAAATTTTTTTTAATTATTTTTATAATAAAAAAATATAAAAAATACTTAGAATATCTTAATAAATTCATTTACAATCTTAAAATACTTTTAAATCAATCAAAACATCTTTAAATTAAATTAAATTAAAATAATTTCTCGAACATCGATTTATTTTTTTAATAAAATGAATGTTCAAAACTATTTCAATAATAATCCTCTTGTTAATAGAAATCTAGTGATATCAAGATTATTATTTTTTTATGGCTGGAAATACCAATAGCTACTCTTTCTATTATTCATTATTTTTCGATTATTTTTTTATTTTTAAAATTAAGAAATTAAAAAATGAAAAATAATAAAGCTCTGTAAATCCTAAAATTAATAAAATAAAAAATGATTGATTGGATAATTTCTCTATAAAAATAATTTTTTAATGTGAATCTAGAAAAAACCCTTTTTTTGTTTTTTTTTGTTTTAATTGTTTTTTCATTACAAATTAAAATCTTATTTAATTAAATTGGCCTCAAAATCAATACAAACTAAGAATTTCAATGGTATACAAAGAGGAAAAAATATAGAAAAAAAATAAAATTTGATGATAAAAAATAAAAATAGAAAACAACACTGTTCAAGGGAGGGAAGTATTGCCGCCCCTCCATAATAATCTCAAGAGATTGGGATATCACACGACACTTTCATCATGATGCAACCATTTTGGGATGAGGATGATGAGACTCTTCTCTCTCTCTCTCTCTCTCTCTATATATATATATATATATATAATGTTAGAATAATAAATATTCATATGAACACTTGATATATAATAAATAAAATATAAATATTTTAAATTCTCTACCTGTTAGATAATTGAAACTCCACCTGTTAAAAACAATTGTCACTGGGGAAAAAAAAAATCCAGTAATCCAAGCGTTTTTGTGGAAACCATTGGGAGGTTCCACGCCTATCAATAATTTAATAGCTGTTCTGATTGGGTAATTTAGCCAGGGAAGAATTAACCAAAATTAAAAGAGAAGCTGGTTTCATTTTTCATCCCTTTATAAAGTATTATTTACTTAAATAATATTATTTTTTTAGTTTAGTTTTTTTTTTTAATTTTATCCTTTTGTTTTTTTTTATTGATTTTTTCTAGTTTCATCATTTAACATTGAATTGGTTGGGAAATAAGTTTCATAATTGTTTTGATTTGTTTTCTATGAGTTTATCATAGTCTCATAATTTAGGTCACGTGTCTGATAAGTTAATTCAGGTTGATTCAAATTGTTTTTTATATTTTCTTAATTGATTTTTTTTAATTTCATCATTTACTATTGAGTTCATTGGGGATTGAACTTATTAATTTTTTATTTGTTTTTTACTGGTTATTGTAAACCCCCATAAATAAAAATTAATAAAAAAAAACATATAGGATTGAAGTAATGAGGTCTGGATGAGTAATGGAGATTCAATATGAAAGAAATGAATAAATAGTAGGAATGATAATAAATGTGTCATGTGAGAGAGAGAATAATCTCCATAAACAAATTTAAAAGTATTGTTGAAGTCGAAATGAGAGTCGTGACTTTTAGTTTAAAACTCGTAACGTTGGCGAAACTAGTGACAAGTTTCAATGCATGAAATTCAGATTTTCGTGTAAAAGACATTGATTGTCTAGTTTTACGGTATCAATGATATATCTTAATCTGACCGTTGGACCAGGCTGAAATTTTATTTGAAATCTCTAGATTTATTGATTTATCTTAGGTTAAAATTTCATGTCAATCGGAGTTTGGGAAGGCTTTACGAGAGTGCTCAACATCGGGTAAATTGAAGAAGATGACACAAGGGGCATTAATAAGGGCATTTTGGTAATTTTATATAAAACAATATTCTCCTCTCCTTCTTTAAAGATAAACCACGTCCTATGCAAAAGGAAAACATGAGGGAGACCATATTTTTGTCCAATTTTCTTCATCTTCTCTCCATTTCTTCAAGCTAAATCAAGAGGAAGTGTTCTTAGGATGATTATATCCAAGAAAACAAATTAAGTGAATAAACTTAGAGAGTTATGGAGCTTGAGAAAAACAAAAAGAATAGGCTGGAAATTGGAAGAGTAGGACATGATTTTTGTAGATTTTTGCAAGAATTCACTCAAATAAGCTAAAGTAGCAAAGGTAAGGAACAGACCCTCAAGTTATTTCGTTTTTCTCTCTTGTTCTTGCATGAGGAGAAGAAAACCTCCAAGTTTAAAATTCTAGGGTTCATGTAAATATTTTAGGGGAATAATTGTTCTTGTGAATTTCGAGATTAATTGCATGATAATGGCTTGATTTGCAGAAAAATAGAAGGAATAAATTGGTTTGAAACTATAGGTTTTGGGATGGCAATAGGGTAGGAACTTCGGCAACCATATCTTGGCTTTCCACCGTTGAATTAGGTTTCTTTTTGGATATGTTATTATGATCAATGTCACCTACATTCTGATTAAAGGGATTGTCAATAGCAAACTTCGTTTGAGAGCTGTCACCGGAGGAACATTTCTGGAAAACCACCCTTAAAGATAGCCTCGTTTGTCGGCCGTTATATCATATTTTCACTGTTGGATTGGTTTGGATTTTGGATATGTTGTTCATCCAGATGTTATATAAATTCTGAATGGTTAAGATTAGAAACAAACACTCCTACAAGATATTATACTTCACGAATAATAGGTCTCTAATTTTCAAGTCAGTTCGGTATTGTTCTGATATAGGGAGATTTAACTGTTGGATGTATGTTAATTTTGGATATGTTATTCTAATGATGATAATGTATAATTCCACCGTTTGGATTTATTGAATTCTAAATTTAGAGAATGATGTTTTAAGTTTGGTTTGAGAAATATTGAATGAAAATATGATGTTTAGCATAAAAAGTATGTTTTGGGACTAAGAATAATTGTAATGGGTTTAATAATTATGAAAGTGTTCAAGTCATGTTTGATGTGTTGATAAGTGATGGTATAGTTAAATTTTATAAAAAATAGTGGTGGATTAATACTTTGGTTGTGTTGGAATGGGAAACATGATATGGGAAAGTAGTTTGGGATAAATTGAAACTAACTTTGAAAAATTAACCCATATCCTGACTAGCCATGTTAGTTAAATAAGCGCTAGAATGTTTGGTAAATTACGTGTCTTGATAAAAAAATGAATAGGAAATCATTATAAGGGATGTTGTAAATTGATTTATGATATAAGAAATCATTTTGAGAGTGCACTAGAAAAATTTGGCATGTGTAGTCATTGCTGAAATTTAAGCTAAATTACATTGTTTGGTGATAAATTGAAAATCACGTGATGAAAATTCATGGCTGTAGACACCAGGAAAAAAAATTACCAGTAACGAAAAGTTATGTCTTTTGGAAATTGAAAATCATTGATGAAGAATTGAGTTAATTAGATATTTAATATTAGTGTAAATAAATTCTAATGTAAATGAATTTAAATGACAAGCAAGAAAGTAAAATACATCCATGGAAATTATTTACGAAAGCATTTGATTTTGTGAATTTATGAATAAATCGGGAAGATTCAAATATTGATTTAGGATGTTATATTAAAACATACAAGAAGCATTTGAAAGGGGGGGACCCAACTTCTTAAGAGTTGTATATTAAAAGCTTAAGGAGGGATCGCATGAGGGGCATAACAATAATAACAACAACAAGGGAGTGTGAGCCGGGCTTCTACAGCAGGTAAGTGTTTTATACCTACACTTTTTACATAACGTTAATTTACTAACTTATTAAATTCTTGGTCTTTGCATCTATGAGTGAAACCACAAAGAGAAAGGATAACGTGAAATAAACGAGAAATTAAAATGGATTTGAGTACTTGATTGATTTAAGAATATGGATTACATTAACGGACTTTGTTGATGATCATTCCTCAAACTTGATTAGCCGATCCCAAATGTGGAGGCCAATGATGTTAGTAAGGTTTACTAATATTGGCATAATCATCCTTGAAAATAAGGGATATTGAACTTGATTAACTATTCGGGTGAGAATAATTAATGATATCGACCAGTACTGTCGATATCAACAATCACACGAAACTTGATTAGAATAATTAATGATATTGACCGGTGTTGTCGATATCGGAATCACACGAAACTTGATTAGTTAGTCTCAAATGCAGAGGCTAATGATGTTAGTAAGGTTTACTAACATTGGCATAATCATCCTTGAAAATAAGAGATATTGAACTTGATTAACTATTCAGGTGAGAATAGTTAATGATATCGACCAGTGTTGTCGATATCGGCAATTACATGAAACTTGATTAGTTATTCCTGAAGTGAAAGCTAATGATGTCAAGATTCTTGACATCAATATTTTTGAAAATATTCCAAGGTATTATGGAAAGAAAAAAAATTTGATTGGTTATTTCAGGTTAGAAATAGTCAATGACATCAATCAGTAGCATTGATTTTGACATTTACAATGAACTTGATTAGTCAGTCCTAATATGGACGACTAATGACACTAATGAAAATTCATTCATTAGTGTCGGCATTCCTTTCCAAGTTTTGAGGGAGAGGTATTACAATGGTATTTTTTATAGGGAATAATTAAAAGTGTTAATGAAATGAGGATTGACATCTTGATAGGATTATTCATTCGACCTTGAAGAGACGGATATTGATTGGAAATTGTGGAATAAGATGGGCGGAGGAACTAGTTACCTAGTATTGAGCTAGTGGCATTAGTTTTGTTTTCTAATGACTAGAATATGCAACTTGAGTTAAACTTACTTGTGTGGTGTTAATATTGTCAGGATGTCTGACTTGTCAGATTATAAATGGAATGTTGTATGTATGGTATTCATATTATTTGAAGATGGATCAGATATTAATATTATGAAAATGATGGTAGGTTCCATGATAAAGGGAGATTTTACTGAAAATCTAAAGAAACATTGGAATGTGTCGAAATGGGCATAAGAAATATGTAAGTTGAATATATTTATAAACCAAAATTGGACCGAAAACATGACGAGTTCGACAATTTATATGGAAAAGCCATAATGAGTATAATAAATGTTGGGATTGAAATTGATATAAAGAGATAGAGAGTAAGAGAGAGAGAAATCACATGGTAGATATTATAATGAATTAAATGCGCTCGTGAGGTGAAACAAGATACAAAACAAAAATGTTGAATAATTCCAGGAATGGTGAATAGAGACGTAATAATGAAAAGTTAAATGAGAATTTCAAGGAACTATGATTGCATATCGTTGAATATATGTTTAATTACATGTGTACGTATTGTCTGATTTTCCTTTTATGCTATATTTTATTCTTCATTTATTTATTCTATACATTATGAAATTGCAGGTTTTTTAGATTCACGCAAAGAGTAGTGTTTTAGGTCCTCTAGTCTCCTTTTGTATGATTAAATAAGAAAATGAACATTAATGTATTTTGTCTTAAGGAACTAAATGACTTAATATGTAATAGTACTTTTTTTACATTAAGTGTCGGGACATAAAAATATACTATTTTATATTTATAATGTTAATGTTTGTTTACTTTCAATTATTATGAATTATGTGCATTATGGGAAAGAAATGAATATGCGAAATGTTATGCATGTACCATAAATGATGTGTTGTAGAGGTTCTATATGATTATGATATAATTGAGAAATGAGTATTATTGTACAAGATGATTGTCGATAACTTGGGACCTCCAAGTATAAGGGAAACTCTGCTGAAATTTCGGCGGAAATTTCGGTAAGTCTTTGAAAAGTTAGGCGAAAAAAAAATAATACCCATTTTTTTAAAAAAGTTAAGGCTCAAAGTTTTTTTATGAATGTATTAAATTACGTGGTGTTATAGTTATTATAATCTCATTACCCAAGTTGTAAATTTGATAAGTTAACCTAGGTTGATATATATCAACCCAATACATTGTCATTTTAATATTAAAAAAATATGATTTTTAATTCATTTAGTTAAATTATATTCTTATTTTTCATTCAAGTTATTTTTAAATTTATCAAATTTATTAGATTATATTAAATTAACCTATACTTGAAACCTCGTTAATAACACTTTAATGTTAAAAAATTTAATACCACGCGGCGTAGGAGCACGGGACAAAGATTTTCAATCTATACTTATTTATTTATGCATTTCAAAAATATTTTTGAAAAAACAACTATAATTTTAATTTTAAACCTATTTTGAATTGTTTTATATATTAATATTAAAAATAAATAAATAAAAAATACATTAAAAAAATAACTATAATTATAATTCGAAACACTACAAATTCGTTAAAATAAAAATAGAAATTGACTCGTGTTCCATCAATACAGGTGGTTGTTAGCTTTTTTTCAAGATAAGAGTAGTAAATGCCATTATAAAACTGTACAAGTAGTTGGATATCATCATCAATGGCGAACGGGGTTTTGTTGAGAGTGGAGTGAATGCTACTTTTTTTTTTTAATAAATTTTTTTATTTAAAAATATATTAAAATAGCTTTTTTAAGTTTTTTTTTTAATTTTTCACATCAACAAATTAAAATCATAAATTTTTTTAAAAATATTAACCTAATATTTTTTTAAATAAGAATACTTTAAAAAAAAAACGTTAAAATAAAAGCGCTCAACAGCCCGGAAAGAAGTCAAAATACAGTACTTGAAAATTCATATATATATATATATATATATATATATATAGAGAGAGAGAGAGAGAGAGAGAGAGAGACGTACAGACATTGAATATGTAGGTGGAAGTGGTTCAGTGCTGCTTGTGAGTTGTGGACCTGTGGGTCACCAACCAGCCCGCCATCCAAAACGGTGCAAGTGAACGGCACTCTTTTTATGCTGGTGGTTACGTGACTAATGACGCCTCACGTGGAAGGTGACCCTTATTGCACTGTGACTCGAAACAAAAGGATGAAAGCCAAGTTCAAAAAAATAATAGAAGAATGATTGAAATAGGGCTACACACAAAGAATTCTAAAAGCTTAAATATTAATTTAATCAAGTTTGCTTTCTAAATGATTTTATCATGTTTTTCTATAGGTTAGGAAAACGATTTATATTAGAAAATAAAATCAGAATATCTAAGAAAAATATCAAAATTGACTCAAATATCAACTTTTAAATTTAATTTCAAGACATCTAATAATTTAACAACACACAAAGAATTCTAAAAGCTGAAATATTAATTTAATCAAGTTTGCTTTCTAAAAAACTTTATCATGTTTTTTTATAGGCTACAAAAACGATTTAAACTAGAAAATAAAATCATAATCTAAATAAATATCAAAATTTTAATGGAGTTCATAGTCCGGTTCACAGGTTTGACTTGGTAGTTTTGAGTACTGATTCACAAGTTTGATAAATTTACCCACCAATATAATTTTTTTTTGTTTTGGGTCTTTTAATTGTTTTGTTTTTTATTTCATCCTTCAATATTGAATAGATTGTGAAATAGACTACATTATTTATTTTTGTTTGTTTTCTATAAGGTTATCACTTACTTATATAAGTATCTATTTTTAGGTTGGTTTTTAATTTTGTGAGCATTTATTTTTATCATATAATTAAATAAAAAAATTTATAAAAAATATTATTAAATCCAATAGAGTTTATGACCCGGGTTGTGAGGGTATCAAAGTTGATCTAATCTGTCAAGTTTTTTTTTTTTTAAGTTAAGCTAGTTTTTACCAATTATCAATATTGTATTTAGATCTATGAAATTAATCGATTCAAGTTAGGTTATTTTTCACATAATTTAATTAAAAACTTGAATAAAATAAAATATTGAGTCGAGAAATTTTAAAATTAACTTATTCCACATATTTAATTTAATGATGCTATTAAAAAATTATTGGCACTCTTAACTTTTTTTTACATTAAAAAAAACTGGATTTACGTACTGCATGGCGGGGCCAATGACTAGTATTAACTATATACACAAATATTGGAGAAGAACTTATCTATATACATGACATGATATACATTTATTTCAAGCATCGAAAAATGTGTACTTTTATCATATGGATGTTAACATGGTCCCTGCGCTACTCAAATTACGTATAATTTTGCAGTAGTTTGCAAGAAATCAATGTGCCTATCAATTCTGAAGGTCCTACAATAAATGGAAACGAGTTGTCCCGCTCTCCATGTTAGTCCTACAACATTAATGGACGTGCCCGTATCGATCATTGTATCTATGGCAAGTTAAAGCTAGCAGCTTGACGTCATAGAGCAAGAAGAAGAACGAATTACACACACTTTCAGCATCGAAGGTCGAGTAAGTAGAGTGTTCTTGTCAATTAGAGCAATATGGAGGGTGTGAAGGGTTTGGAGAGTGATTTAGAGGCCATGAGACAGTATTTTTGGAGTGGAAAGACCAAAGACGTAGCTTGGAGGCAATCCCAACTGAAAGGATTGCTCTCGTTTATTAAGGAAAAAGAGAAAGAGATCTCCAAGGCTTTAAAGGAAGATTTAGGGAAGCATCATGTTGAGGCATACAGAGACGAGGTATGTTGTTTCTTAATATGCTGCGATTTCGTTTTTTTTTTCATCAGTGAACTGAAAATTTCATACAAGTTTCCTTTTTATTGTTAAATGCATGCTAAAGACCGCCCTCCTATTATTCGATCTTTGCTTCGTTAGATTTTATCAGGTGGCTTTCCAGGTTTAAAGGTAGTAATGCTACAAATAAACAAATCATGGTACACAAATTTCTTACATGACTGTTAATTATTTTCTTATGGTTGACCAATTATTTATTATGTCTAGAACTCGCAGTTCACCATTTGTTATTTGATACACGTACGGAATCATATATTTTCTTAAAAATAAGGGTTCCCCGAATGTAAATGTAGGAATATTTCTTGTCATAAGAGATGTTTTTGGTTCAGGAAAAAAGAAAATAAGATCTGTGATTTGGAAATCCAAAAAGACGTGGATTGTTTTTGCAGGTAGGGATATTGACAAAATCCATCAATTTTGCACTGCACGGATTAAAAGAATGGATGTCAAGCAAGAAGGTAGGCATTGCTCTCTTTCGGCAACAGATGATCTCTTGTAAATTGCTATAATTTCTTCTTTCCCACCAACGTCGGTACTCTCAGGGAATGATATCATGTGGTGTGTTTACAACTTGACCTTCATTTAAATTAATATTTGATGTTGTCAAATATCAAAGGCTCAAGATTCAACAGTACCATGTTCTGTGTCTTTGCCTATAGATTCATGTTTCTGTGTGTAAAGTTACTAACTATATACAATGTTCGTTCATAATTGACGACAGGCCAAGTTGCCAAGAGTTGCCCTGTTATCATCTGCAGAATTGGTACCTGAACCTCTTGGTTTTGTCCTAATTATTTCATCATGGAATTTTCCTTTTGGTAAGCTATTTGTGACGTAACTGAGAACAAGATTAAAAAAAAAGGAAAGGCCTATTATCTCCTTGGATATTGTCTAAGATTGCTATGCTCAATGATCGATGTGTTCTCACAAATATGCAGGACTATCCTTGGAACCAATGATAGGAGCAATAGCTGCAGGTAACACGATGGTTTTAAAACCTTCGGAATTAGCTCCTGCAAGTGCTTCTCTTCTAGCAAATGTTTTGCCAACTTACCTAGACAATTCAGCTGTCAAGGTTATCCAAGGAGGACCAGCTGTGGGTGAACGTCTCCTACAGCAGAAATGGGACAAGATCTTTTTTACAGGTGTACATACAGTTATAACACGAACACATTTATATAAGCATATGAATGAGCATACATGTAGAGTGAATGTGAATGTCTGCACAAAATGCCATGTTTGTTTGTATACCATTAGAAAACTCATGACTAGCTTTTCGTTTCTATTGAAATGGACTAATATTACCTACATGGTTATGTTTCATTAACTATCTGATATTCATTTTCATGCTTCTTCCCCATCCTTTTCCTATAAATCTATCCTAGGAAGTGCACGAGTAGGACGAATAATTATGTCAGCAGCTGTGAACCATCTCACACCTGTTGCTCTAGAATTGGGAGGTAAATGCCCTGCTGTTGTGGATTCTGTATCATCTTCATGGGATACAAAGGTTGGTTTTTATCTAAAATATGTAAATGCATCATGTTGTAATGAACACGGTTAATATGTAACGTAGTAGGAACTTACAGTACTGCTGCTAAAATACAATCCCTGTTGGTTGATAGGTGACTGTGAACAGAATTTTAGTGTCAAAATTTGGAGCCTGTGCTGGTCAAGCATGTATAGCAATTGATTATATCCTAGTGGAAAAAAGATTTGCTTCCACCTTGGTGAGCTTGTAGGGAAATATAGGTTTCTGAACTCACTTGAGCTTTTCTAGTACCGTCTTCTCTACAGGAGATCAGTTTTGAACTTGTGTCTACTGTGTTGTCAGGTGGAATTAATGAAAGTTATGATCAAGAAAATGTTTGGTGAAAACCCAAGAGAGACAAATACTGTTGCAAGAATAGTCAACGAACAACATTTCTTGAGATTGAAGAATCTTCTAAGCGACTCAGCCGTGCAAAATTCCATTGTCTATGGAGGTTCAACGGATGAAAAGAATCTGTATGATGCACTATTTATACTTTCTATATATTTTAAATGCTATGATATAGTTTTATCCGCCCTTCTTTCCCATTATAAACATGCATTATTAGACTTAATCATACCGTAGATTGTCTCGGTCTGTTCAATGGGTGTTTAGACAGCAACAGAAAATGAATTGTTATTACCCACGAATTATAACTCACTGTTCTTTACAAAATGCAATTTATCTGATTTTCTTGACCTTGATTTGATATGACTGACAAGTTATCTGGCCATATAGTCCTTCATACAATACAAGTATTGCTGCTAGCTACTGATAACATGTTTGTGGTAACCTCCATGCAGGTTCGTTGAGCCAACAATCCTGGTAGATCCTCCACTTGATGCAGCAATAATGACAGAAGAGATATTTGGTCCTTTGCTTCCCATAATCACAGTGAGCTACATACCAATCATCTCCTTTTATCTTTATGCTTGTATTCTTCAAGAACTCCATCCAACAATAATCAAGAAAACTAGAGTATTAACCACCAATTATTTTCATAATTAATCTTAGTTTATAATGATTAATTCAGTTTTGCTTCTACAGCTGGACAAGGTTGAGGACAGTATTGCTTTTATCAACTCAAAGCCTAAGCCACTTGCAATTTATGCCTTCACCAACAATGAAAAATTCAGGAGAAGAATGTTATCTGAAACATCGTCAGGAAGCTTGGTATTCAACGATGCAGTTATTCAGGTACTTCGATTCATCCAGTACCAGACTAATCTTCTCGTTTCATTTTTTTTTTAATTTCTTGATTACAACAGAGAGAAAACGTAGCCAGTTTTCTCTTAAATAAAAATTTCCCATTCCTTTTATGTTCTTAACTCTTAAATGCAAATGCAAATGCAGTATGCAGCTGATACCTTACCATTTGGAGGGATTGGAGAAAGTGGGCTTGGCAGGTATCATGGGAAATTCTCATTCGACATGTTTAGCCACTACAAGGCAGTGACAAGAAGAAGCTTCCTAACTGATTTTTGGTTCAGATTTCCTCCATGGAATGATTACAAGCTGTTGCTTTTGGAAGCGACTTACAATTATGACTATCTTGGAATGCTCCTGGTCATTCTTGGCTTAAAGAGGCGAAGATAGACAGGACTCCGATGGCATGTAGCAGTTCTCTTGCCTCAATATTGAGTCTCCCTGGAAGAATCTGCACAGCCAAAATCAGCAATAATGACTCCGGAATAGAGTCAATGAACCTTTTCCGATTATATATATTAATTCTCGTAATGTGTATTGTATCCAAGTACCAGACTCTTTTGTTCGATTGGTGCAAATTTTCTTTGTATATATCTTGTTCACAAATCTAGCCATTTGTAACAATGACCCAACTCCTATAAAACCAGAATCTAGTCCAAGATGATGCTGGAGATTGTTTTAGATGCTGAGAAATTGTGTTACAAATTCCATTTCTTTTGGTTGAAAAATAACACAGAACTGAGCAGCTAGTCCATGCATTGCCACATCCTAAGTACCTAGCTATTCTCCAGAGCCCAGACAGGCAATCCATTTAATTCCAGTGTTAACAAGTACTACATGTCTGCTTCCTAGACCACTTAAAAGTTTGGTCTATATAT